>CEAH01064127.1_pt1 | contig 12063 bp, 10 predicted proteins | sample 557571 | NCBI WGS metagenome assembly CEAH01 (sample SAMEA3182092, study PRJEB8094) | gut metagenome | biome: human; feature: gut; material: Stool; isolation source: human stools | place: Canada | collected 2013-11-25
AATGATAAAAAAAGTAAAAATAACAAAAAAAATAAAAATAAATTTAACGATTACACTTCCTTTTTAAATCCGGAAATCGTCGCAAGCGACCCGCAGGGAATGTATACCGGTGTTCCGGCTGATATGTACTATAACGGCGAACTTGAAGAACCTATCCAAGACGCCGACGATTTGTAAAAAATTGATTGTTTGTAAACGCATAGTAACGGGCGAGCAAAACTCACCCGCCACTATGCATTTTTCTATTATATAAAAAAGAAAGTCGTCACGAACGATGCTTAATTCACAAACTCTATTTACAAAATCTGACGCACCACTGTACGACAGATTTTGAGAGGAGGAGCGACGGAATGAGTACGGGGTGACTTTCTATAAAAAAGAAAGTCGCCACAAGCAATATAGAGTCCGCAAGAATTCGGGGCCTCGAAAAGCATAAGCTTTTTGGGGAGAGGAGGAGCGACGGAGTGAGCGAGCTGATGACTTTTTTAAGTAATAAAAAAGTCGTCACGAACGATATGGAGTCCGCGACGACGACGCTGGCGCAGCGGGTGGGATTTGAACCCACGGGTGATTGCTCACACGATGGATTTCGAGTCCATGCCGTTATGACCTCTTCGGTACCGCTGCATATAAACTTGGTGAAATTATTTTATACTGTTTTTATTATTTTGTCAATATTGCAAGTGATTATATTTTGTGATAAAATATTTTTATTACATACTATGGAGATAAGTTATGGTTGCTATTATTGATTACGGTGCGGGTAATCTGTCAAGCGTGAAAAAAGCGCTTGATTTTCTCGGCGCGGAAAGTGAAATTACACAGGATAAGGAAAAAATATTATCTGCAAGCCATGTTATTTTGCCGGGGGTAGGCTCTTTTGGTGATGCAATGGCATCAATGAAAGAAAGAGGGCTTACGCAAACAGTAAAGCAAGCCGCAAGAGAAAAGAATTTTCTCGGCATTTGCCTGGGGTTGCAACTGCTGTTTGAAAGCAGTGATGAAAGCCCGGGTGTTGAGGGATTAGGCATACTTAAAGGAAAAATCGTAACTATCCCGAAAGATAACGGGCTTAAAGTTCCGCACATTGGGTGGAACAGCGTTTCTTTAAAGCAAAAAGACGGTGTTTTTAAAGGGATTGAGGATAACAGCTACTTTTATTTTGTTCACTCTTTCTATCTTAAAGGTGCAGATGAAAGCGTTGTTGCCGGGGTGACGGATTACGGTGTTGAAATTGAATGTGCGGTTCAAAAAGATAACCTTTGCGCAGTGCAGTTTCATCCTGAAAAAAGCAGTAATGCAGGGCTTGCCCTTTTGAAAAACTTTTTGGATAAGGAGGGCAAATAATATGTACGCTAAAAGAATTATTCCCTGCCTTGATGTTAAAAACGGACGAGTTGTAAAAGGTGTTTCATTTGTGGATTTAAGAGATGCCGGTGACCCGGTTGAATGTGCCGCTGCTTATGATAAGCAGGGGGCAGACGAACTTGTTTTACTTGATATTACTGCCACACACGAGGGCAGAAGCACTATGATTGATATTGTAAAGCGAGTTGCCGAAACGGTATTTATTCCTTTCACGGTAGGCGGGGGAATTAAAACCGTTGATGATTTTAAAGAACTTTTGAGAGCCGGAGCGGATAAAATTTCCGTAAACTCTGCGGCAGTTCGCAACCCTGATTTGATTAACGAAGCGTCATATAAGTTCGGCGCACAGTGTGTGGTTTGCGCTATTGATGCCAAGCGTGACGGAAAGGGGAGCTGGGAAGTTTACTTAAACGGCGGCAGAATTCCGACGGGAATTAACGCTGTTAAATGGGCAATTGAAGCTGAAAAGCGCGGAGCGGGCGAAATACTTTTAACTTCTATGGACCAAGACGGGCAAAAAACGGGTTACGATATTGAACTTACCCGAACAATCAGTGAAAACACGGGTATTCCGGTTATTGCTTCAGGCGGAGCAGGCAAGGCAGAACATTTTCTTGATGCTTTTACAACCGGCAAAGCCGATGCGGTTTTGGCGGCAAGCCTTTTCCATTTCAATGAACTTCCGATACCTGAACTAAAAAAATATTTGAAAGATAATAATATCAGCGTAAGAATATAAAAATTAAGGGCGAACATTGTTCGCCCCTACGGTTTTGCAATAGATTATATAATTTTGTAGGGGCGGCCATTGGCCGCCTCTTTTTTATTTTATACAAAAACAAAATGTATTAAAAGCATATAGCCTATTGTGCCGACTGCGATACTCAAAAGGGTATTCTTTTTCCAAATATGAACCAAAGCGGTTATGACCACTGCGATAATTTGCGGGATAATATAGTTAATATCGCCCTTTTCAAAATCTTTAAGGCAGTAAACGATAAGTATACCCAAAATTGCAACGGGCAAAACATTGCCCAAATATTTTACAAATTTCGGCACTTCCTTACTCTGCCCGAAAAGAGCAAAAGGAAACAGCCTTGTGGCAAATGTGCAGGCACCGGCAACCAAAATCATTAAAACAAGATGAGTTGTTGTCATTTTGCCACCTCCCAAACATCAAAAAACTTTTTGAAAGAGGATAAAATTGCCACCGTAATCAAAAGCGACGGAATTAAAAATTTATCTGCGCCGAAAATTATCAGGCAAAGTATTGCCGAAAATACACCTATTGCACCTATAATTTTTGATTTACCCTTGTTATTTCTAATCAAATCAATAAAAATAACTACAAAAAGGGCGGTCATTGAAAAATCAATGCCGGTAAAATCTATCGGTATAAGCTGGCTTAACAGCGAACCTAAAGCCGAACCGATTATCCAATATAAATGATCAAGTTCGCCGATTAAAAATCTTGCTTTCGGCTCATTCACATTTTTTGGTATGTAAGTTATTGATGAATTAACAGAATATGTTTCATCGGTTAATGTAAAAATCATAAAAGGATAGCGCCAACCGCCTGCTTTAAATTTTTCAATATATGATAATCCGTAAAACATATGGCGGGTGTTGATAAACAAAGTCATAAGCGCGGTTGTTGCAATATCCGCCTTTGCACTGATAAGTGATACAAGCAAAAACTGCCCCGAGCCTGCATAAACAACTATTGATATAAAAACAGCCCAAATCCAATTATATCCCGCCTTGTAAAGCATAATTCCGAAAGCCGAACCTAAAAAAAGATAGCCGAATAAAACAGGCAGGGATTTTTGAACAGCAAATTTAAAAGTTGCGATTTTTTCGTGTTTCATTTTTCCCTCTCTTAACATTGCCAAAAAAAGAGGCGAACTGTGTTCGCCCCAGCGTGTAGAAAAAGTCAAGTTTTAAATTTCTACACGCTGTAAGACTTTGAGAAAGTGAGATAAATTTCGTATTTTGCGAGTGGGAGCTGTACGATGGTACTGCCCCCGAGCAAAAGACGGAAAGCGCCAAAAATAGCTTGGACTCGATGTCCAAGCTATTTTCCACAATCCCTCCGAGTGCAACAAGTTGCACCCACCTCCCTTTGCACGGGAGGCAAAAAAGATTTATTATTTTATGCGGCGCGCTTTAGCCACTTTATCGACAGTCTAAGAGGCGAACTATGTTCGCCCCTACATATTTTTAATTTTTACCTACCCATATCTATATATGCAGGTCTGTTTTTGCTGAGTTCAATATTTGATTTACCGTAAATTTCCATTTGAAGTTCATATGCATCCTTTGGAATATCGGCAAGCCAAATCCAATTGTTTGGCGAAACAGAAAATCTAGATCCACCCTTGCAGTTTTCAACAGCAGGAACATTCTTTGTTTTCATCTCATAATCAAGCCAACCGTCACGAAGTGCTGTGTTGCCGATAGAGATAAGCTCTTTCTTGTTGTAACCTGTGTAAACATAGCCTGCAAGCTCATTAACAGTCTTAACGGTGTCAATTGTACCGCTGCTTTTCATCTTCTTGAGAAGTGCATTGAGAACGGTCTTTTGCCTGTTAGCTCTTGCTCCGTCAGAATCAATATGCCTGATTCTGCAATAAGCAAGTGCCTGCTTACCGTTAAGCTTCATTGTTCCTTCAGTACCGTCAAAGGTCTGTGTAATGGTAACTTTGCCATAAGTTCTTGGATGATTGTTAATCTCGTTAATCTCGGCAGAAGTAATCTTGATTGAAACACCGCCGAGTGCATCAATAATTTTAGGGAATGAGTTAAAGTTTACAACAGCATAATTGTTAATAGCAATTTTATAATATCTTTCAATAGTGTTGATGTAGCACTTCATTCCGCCCAATGATGCGGCAGCATTGATTTTACCGTACTGTCCTTTTCCGTCAACCTCAAAATAAACATAAAGGTCACGCAAAACAGAAGTCAAATGAATCTCATTGGTATCAACATTTATGCTTGCAATAATTGCCGAATCGGCACGGGATGCATCAGAAATTTTTTCTTCTCTTGTATCTTCGCCGATAAGAAGAATATTAAGCACATGGGTTGAACTTACAGGGTCACCGTTTTGATACCACTGCTTAAGATATTCAGGATAGCTGTATACCTCGCCGGCACTTGATTCCTTAATTGTAGGAAAATCCTCTTTAAGAAAGTCCATTCCGTCATAATAGGTGCTCATTTCATAATCGTCTGCACCGTTTTTATCATCAGTTACCTTATTAAGCACATTGTTTGCATAAAGTATAGCAAACACACCACCTGCAATAACCATAACGAGAAGAATAATTATTATAGTTATTATAGCCTTGCCCTTTTTGGTTTTGGAAAATTTAACCTTTTCTTTAACCTTGGGTTGCACTTTTTTTTGCTGTGGCTCAATAACCTCTTCATTTTGAGCAAGTGACAGTAAATCAACCATTCCGTTTTTATCCTGCTTATTTTCTTCTTTTGCAGCTTGGTTGTCAATTACTGCACCGTCATGCTCCTCTACTTCGTCAGTATCGGTAAACTGTGTTTCTTCCTCCTCAATAGTCGGAATTTCAACATCGGCAGTGTCGTTAATTGTGAATTCCTCTTCTTTTTCAGAAGTTTCCTCAATTACTTCCGGCTCCGCCTTATAATCAGTTACTTTTACTTCCTTTTTTTCCTGAACTTCAGGTTCGGCTTTATCTTGTGGTTCGGTATTGGCTTGCTGTTGATTTTCATGCTCTCTGCGTTTTTTAACTTCAGAAAGAATATCATCAATACTGTAAGACTCTTTCTCCAATGCCTTCACTCCTCTTTTAAAAACTAAAAACTTTTGTCATTATATATCATATATTGTAAAAATACCATATCTAAATTGTAAAAATAATAAAAAATTCGGTTTTAATAGACATTTATCAGTATTTTTGTATATTATTCTTCTGTTTGCTCTGCTTCTTCGCTTTCAATTTCTTCATTTTCAGCGTCAAATTCATCTTCTTCAAATCTGTCAACAACAGAAATTGTAGCAAGTTTTTCGCCCTCGTTTACTCGCATTACCTTAACACCCTTTGCAGGCCTTTGGAATGTAGAAATTTGGTCAACAGGCATACGGATAATAATTCCGTCGGTAGAAATCATAATAACATCGTTTTCTTCGGTAACAGCGGCAATGTTTGCAACTTTGCCGAATTTTTCAACACGGTAATTAAGAAGTCCCTTACCGCCCCTTGATTGAACACGGTAGTCTGAAAATTCACTCTTTCTGCCATATCCGGTTTCAGAAACGGTGAGAAGCTTAACTCCCTCACGCTCAATTGCAAAGCCTACTACATAGTCGCCCTCACCAAGAGTGATTGCCTTAACACCCCTTGCAGTTCTGCCGATAAGCCTTGCGTCACTTTCTTCAAAGCAAATGCTCATGCCGTCATGTGTAGCGGCAACAAGTTTCCTCTTGCCGTCTGTAATCTCAACCCAAGAAAGTTCGTCGCCTTCATCAAGGTTGATTGCAATAATACCGCTTTTTCTGATATGGTCATATTGGTCAAGCGAAGTTCTCTTGATTATACCGTTTTTAGTCATCATACAAAGGAACGAGCGTTCTTCATCTTTCGGCACTTGAACCATTGCGGTAATTTGCTCACCTTGTTCAACAGGAAGAATGTTTACTATATTCATTCCCTTGCCGGTTCTTGATGATTCAGGAATTTCATATCCTTTCATTTTAAATACTTTACCCTTATTGGTGAAAAGCATAATAAAATCGTGAGTTGAGCAGGAAAACATTGTTTTTGCAACATCTTCTTCTCTTCTGCTCATACCTGAAACACCGCGTCCGCCTCTGTTTTGTGCCTTGTATGTATCAACTGTCTGGCGTTTCATATATCCCTTTTCGGTAAGGGTGAGAATGCAGTCTTCAACAGGAATAAGGTCTTCATCTTCAACATCACCCACTGCGGCTGAAATTTCAGTTCTTCTTTCATCGCCGAATTTAGCGGCAATCTCTCTTGTTTCTGTTTTAATAATCTCGTTAACTCTGTCGGCATTGCCTAAAATGTCAAGCAAATCCTTAATCTTTTCGTGGAGTTCTTCGAGTTCATTCATTATCTTTTCAATTTCAAGACCTGCCAATTGGCCCAAACGGTAAGCTACAATTGCGCTTGCCTGCGGGTCATCAAAGCCAAACTTGTCCATAATAGCTTGCTTTGCTTCAGCCTGGCCGCCCTTGCAGGCACGAATTGTTGCAATAACTTCATCAACAATATCAATAGCCTTTGCAAGACCTTCCAAAATATGCGCCCTTTCCTGCGCTTTATTAAGGTCAAATCTTGTTCTTCTTGTAATAACATCCCTTTGGAAGTCAATATATTGCTGTAAAATTTCTTTAAGGGTTAATACTTTAGGTACACCGTCAACAAGTGCAAGCATAATTGCACCGAAAGTTACCTGCATATCTGTCATTTTATATAAATTGTTAAGTACAACCTGCGCATTTGCATCACGCTTAACAGTAACTTCAATGTGCATACCTTTTCTGTCCGAATAGTCCTGCACATCGGCAACACCCTCAAGCCTTTTTTCCTTAACTAAATCTGCAATACGGGTAATAAGCCTTGCTTTATTTACACCGTAAGGTATCTCGGTTACTACAATTTTGTACCTGTCACCCTTGGTTTCAATAATTTCTGCCCTTGCACGAAGATAAATTTTACCTCTGCCCGTTGCATAAGCTTCCTTAATTCCCCTTGTACCCATAATAATACCTGCGGTAGGGAAGTCCGGGCCTTTAATGTACTGCATAATTTCATCAAGCTCGGCACTCGGATTATCAATAAGGCAGCACATACCCTCTACAACTTCGTTCATATTATGCGGCGGAATATTTGTTGCCATACCTACTGCGATACCTGATGAACCGTTAACAAGTAAGTTTGGATAACGCGACGGTAAAACGGTAGGCTCTTTACTGTTATCATCAAAGTTAGGAACAAAATCAACTGTGTCTTTCTTGATGTCCTCAAGCATTTTCATAGCGATTTTACTCATTCTGCTTTCTGTGTAACGGTAAGCAGCCGCCGGGTCACCGTCAACAGAACCGAAGTTACCGTGTCCGTCAACAAGAATGTGCCTCATTGAAAACGGCTGTGCAAGCCTAACCATTGCGTCATAAACAGATGCGTCACCGTGCGGGTGATAGTGACCAAGCACTTCACCGACTGTGGTAGCACATTTACGGTAAGGCCTGTCAGGATAAAGATTATTTGTATACATAGCATAAAGTATTCTTCTGTGTACCGGCTTTAAACCGTCACGCACATCAGGAAGTGCACGCTGAACAATAACACTCATTGAATAATCAAGGAATGCTTTTCTAATCTCGTCACTGATTTCTACATCTTTAATTTTTTGATTGTCGTAACGAATTTCATTACTATCCATTATTTAACCTCCAAAGCAGAGTTCGTTTGTTTATATTTTATCAAAATATGCGTAATTAGGATTTTTCTTGATATTTTTTAATACTCCTGCTCTTATTTCAAGCGGAATTGAGCTGATAGGAAAAATGTTTGTACCCGTCGGCACTATAAAATACACATATTCTTTTGTTTCAATTATTGCACTTACCATATTATAGGGATATACGCCTATGAGCATAGGCTCGTCCTCTTTTGGCAAAGTTTTAAATTCAACAGTATTTTCACCTACTGTTATTTCCCTTAACTCACCGTAAGTAATATCCTTTTTCAAGCACCTCTCAGCCCTTTTTTTAGGCCTGATTTTTGTAACATAAAATGAATACACAGCCACGCCGATAATATAAAATGCCACAATAAGCAAATATGCATAATTTTTTTCGCTTACTGCGTAATATGTGTTCATTACAAGCACTATAAGCACGGTGATATATACCATATTTAAAAACTTGCTTGTTTTAAGCTTAAAAAGCTCAAAATTTATCAAATCTTTTTTTTCAAGGGTATAATTAAAAGTAAAATCCATTATTTCATTACCCCCTTGCTTTTAAGAATTTTTATTATTTCTTCAAGCTCGTTTTTATATCTTTCCTTACTGATAACCGCAACACCGCGGCTTAAAGTAGGTAATATAATAAGTTCTTTTTTAGTTTCTTTTACTGCATATACACTTTTCCACGGTGCATAAACTTTTTCAAAGCTGCCGATAAGTTCCAGCCCCTCATCATAAATTCTGATTGTGTTTTCTTCATTTAAAATAGGGGAACGCTGAAAATCATTCATCACACTGTTTTTAGTCATTATCATTTTAAATACAAAAAACAGCATCAGCATAATTGAAAGTATTAAAAGAAATGTATCTTTTAATACACCTGTAAAAGTTAAAATTGCAGCAAGAACTAAAAATACTGTTAAACATACAAGCTCACAGGTTTCATTCATCCCGAGTTTGCTTGTTTTAAAGCTAAAGCCTCTGTAAAATTCATCGGCTGTCATTTTAAAAGTCAGTTTCATAATTTCACACTGTTATACATCCAAGTTTTGAACAAATTTTGCGTTTTTCTCAATAAATTCTCTTCTCGGTTCAACATTATCACCCATAAGAATAGAGAAATTTTCGCTTGCTCTTTGCGCATCTTCAATAGTTACACGCAGCATTGTTCTGAATTCAGGGTCCATTGTTGTTTCCCAAAGCTGTTCAGGGTCCATTTCACCAAGACCTTTGTATCGCTGAATATCGCAGTCACCGCCGAATTCGGCAATTTTATCATCTCTTTCTTCATCAGAGAATGCATAGCTGCTCTTTTTACCCTTTGATACTTTGAAAAGAGGAGGTTGAGCAAGGTAAACATATCCGTCTTCAATAATTTGCGGCATATATCTGAAGAAAAATGTTAAAAGAAGTGTTCTGATGTGCGCACCGTCGACATCGGCATCGGCCATAATTATAATTTTATGGTATCTTAATTTGTTAATATCAAAATCTTCGCCGATACCTGTACCGAGTGCCATTACAACCGGAACAAGCTTTTCATTTGTAATAACCTTGTCCACTCTTGCCTTTTCAACATTAAGCATTTTACCCCAAAGTGGGAGAATTGCCATATGTTGCTTATCTCTGCCCTCTTTTGCAGAACCGCCTGCCGAATCACCCTCGACTATGTAAATTTCACATTTTTCAGGGTCATTGCTTATGCAGTCTGCCAGCTTACCCGGAAGTGAGTTGCTTTCAAGCGGAGATTTTCTTCTTGCATTTTCTCTTGCTCTTCTTGCAGCTTCTCTTGCACGGGATGCGTCAAGCGACTTATTAAGAAGTGTTTTTGCAACATTAGGATTTTCTTCAAAATAAGTCATAAGCTTATCATAAAGCATTGTTGAAACAAGGCCGGTAATATCTGTATTGCCGAGCTTGCCTTTTGTTTGCCCTTCAAATTGAGCCTCGGTAAGCTTTACGCTGATAACCGCAGTTATGCCCTCACGCACATCATCACCGGTAAACTTTTTATCACTGTCTTTGAGAATACCGAATTTTTTACCGTAATCGTTAAATACTCTTGTAAGCGCAGTTTTAAATCCTGTTTCGTGCGTACCACCGTCAATAGTATTGATATTATTTGCAAATGAAAGAAGTGTTTCATTGTAAGAATCTGTATAGCAAAGTGCAACTTCGGCACTTCTGTCACCCTTTGTGGTTGAAAGGTGAATTACTTCATCTTGAATTGGATTAAGACCTCGGCTTGTGTTGATATATTCTACGAAAGAGCGAATACCGCCCTCATAGCAAAATTCTTCACCGCTGTCTTCATCTCCTCTTTTATCTGTAAGAGTGATTGAAAGCCCTGCATTAAGAAATGCCTGCTCACGAAGTCGCCTTGCAAGAATTTCATAATCATAAACCGTTGTTTCCTGAAAGATTTCAGCGTCGGCTTTAAATCTGATAGTAGTACCGTGGCCGTCTTTATCCGCAATGATATGTAAATCATTTACAGGCTTACCTCTTTCAAATTTTTGGCTGTATACATGGCCGTTTTGTGTAACTTCAACTTCAAGCCACTCTGATAATGCGTTTACAACAGATGAACCAACACCGTGCAAACCGCCCGATACTTTATAGCCTGAACCGCCGAATTTACCGCCTGCGTGAAGCACGGTAAGTACAACCGTAACAGCCGGAAGCCCTGTTTTTTCATTTATACCTGTCGGTATACCACGGCCGTTATCCTTAACTTCAATAATATCCCCCGGTAAAATGTTACATTCAATATGTGTACATACACCTGCAAGTGCTTCGTCAATAGAGTTATCAACAATTTCGTAAACGAGGTGATGAAGTCCTCTCGGCCCTGTTGAACCGATGTACATACCCGGCCTTTTACGAACTGCTTCAAGACCTTCAAGCACCTGAATATCTTTTGCGGAATATTCTTCGGTTACAGTAGTGTCAATGTCAGCTTCTTCAAGTTCAATCTTGTTTTCTTCTTCGCTCATATTGATTTAAGTCTCCTTTTAGCATAATGCTAAGAATTATTTTTTACTTTTTTGCCCCGCCTCAACTCTTTTTAGCAGTGTTGATGTATTAAGCGGGCAAATATATATTTTATCCTTGCAAACAATAAAACTTTTTGGAAGTTCATAGTTTACATAAATTACTTTTTTGTTTTTTTCACTGTTTGATAAATAATCGCGCGTCGCTTTATTTACCGTAGAAGTATCCATATCAAAAATGCCGAGTATTTCATTACTGCTGATAACTGTGTTACCGCCTAAATATATATACATCAGTTTTTGCACCTGCCGTTTTCAATATGAAATGTTTTGCCTTTTTTAAGCCTAAGCACAGTATTAGCGTCACAGCAGGTGATGAAAACCTGCCAATTTTTAATGTGATTAAGTATGTAATCCTGCCTTGATTCATCAAGTTCACTCATAACATCATCAAGCAGTGCAAGCGGCTCATCATCAGTCATTTCTTTTAATAAACTTGCTTCTGCAAGCTTAAGCGCAAGCACACAGCTCCTCTGCTGCCCCTGTGATGCATAAAGCCTGGCACTTTTTTCATTTATAAGTATTTCCATATCGTCCCTGTGCGGACCCGAAGTAGTAATTCTGTTTAATATATCACTGTTTCTGCCTGAAATTAAAAGCTTTGTAAGTTCATTTTCAATTTCTGCCACGCTTTTATCTTTGCATTCAAATCCACATTGAAGTTTTAAATCTATTTTTTCACGCCCTTTTGAAAGTCCGTCAAAAATTTCTGTGGCAAATGGTAACAGTGCTTCAATATATTTTTCACGCTGGTAAATTATTTTTGCCCCGCTTTTTGCAAGATTTTTATCCCAAATATAGAGCATAACCTCCAAATTTGCGTTATTTTTCATATCTTTTAAAAGCATATTTCTTTGTGCAAGGCAGCGGTTATATTCTTTTAATACACTTCTGTAATTTGATTTCAGCTGGCATAATGAATTATCAATAAATTTTCGCCTTTCAATCGGCCCGTCCTTAACCATAGACAGATGAACCGGTGAAAAAATTACTGCTTTTAATTCATCACCGAGGGCGGTTGCACTTTTTTTTTCAATTCCGTTTAATTTAGCTGTGCGCCTGCCTTTAATAATAAGCTCGGCATTTTGTTTTCTTGATTTATTTTCAAAATCAATTTTCAGCTTCGCACTTTCTTTTTTAAATTCAACAAGTTCTTTATCCCTTACCC
>CEAH01041361.1_pt1 | contig 11999 bp, 4 predicted proteins | sample 557571 | NCBI WGS metagenome assembly CEAH01 (sample SAMEA3182092, study PRJEB8094) | gut metagenome | biome: human; feature: gut; material: Stool; isolation source: human stools | place: Canada | collected 2013-11-25
GGTAAAGAACAGGCTATACTTTTGGTGAAGAAATGTGATGAAGAAATGATGAAAGTCCGTATTTCTCAATTTCTCCAAGTTGTGAGTTTACTAAAGCATTTAAAAAACGAAGGACTTACAAATTTATTGTTAGATAACGTTACTACTAATGATGATTTTCTTAGTATTCTTCATGATGAATGGAAAATTTCAAGTTTTCATGGAAATATTAGTGTGTTGAATAAAGATGGTGTGTTTTTAGATATAACAGATTGGAATATAAGAGATAGATTTGGCAATATTTTATATACTCCTTTAGTTTTGCCATCTGAATATTATGACTGGGCTCTACAGTATCTGCAAAATGTAATTTATTCAACAGAGGATTTGAGGAAACTTATCGAACGTGAATTTGTGACTGAAAATGAAGAAGCATTACAAATAGCTCGTGATTCATTAGAGAAAACACAAGAGTCGTTGAATTTGACTCGACAATCATTAGATGTCACTCGACAATCTTTGAGGTGGACAAAATTTGCTTTTTATGTGTCTGTTGTTGCCTTACTAATTGGAGCATTTTCCTATAATTGGTCGACATCAACAATTACAAGTGATCAATTTAGTATTATAAAAGATGGAAATAATAAAATAATTGAATCTATTAATGAAAATACAGCTAATGTATGTGACAAATTAGATAGTATAAATAAAAAAGTATCATTAGATGTGTTGAAAAGCAAAGTAATGAAATAGGTATAAAGAATCTATATTGTATTCTTTGAAAATTAAGATAGAATAAAAATATCTGTAAATCGTTGTATTATAGGCTGATATGTCAGATTGTGATGAAGCGGTAATTTCAAGAATTTAGCCAATCGGGAAACCGGTTGGCTTTTTCTATATATTTGCTCGTGAACGTTCAAAAGGAGTTAAAATGCTTTGTAAATATGTACTTACAGTTGATAGTATTTCCTATGATATTCCCAAATCTTGTATTCAGAATTGGGATGAAATTAAGTTTTCCCGTAAACGCTCCGGACTTGAAGGGATAACTAGAACTTTTACCTCAAAATTCCAGTTTGTTGGAGAAGCCTATGACCTCATTTTGGAGGAGTATTTGAGCAAGTACCTGGCTTCTAATGCCAGTATCTCTGTTTATACTATAACCGATTCTCATACTTATGATGAATTCTTCAGTTGCCGACTGGATTTCGGTTCATTGACCTATGATGGAAATACTGTTTCTATTAATTCGATAGATGATAGTGTCGCTAATATCATAAAGGCTAACAAAGGAACGCAGTACGAATATTCGGTAGATGAGATAAAAGATGTATATCAGCTTTATTATGATTCTGTAAGTATGAATTATAGTCAACCGCATACATTAGGTGGTAATACTGTAGAAAATGATGCTTCTTTGCAATATATTGTAATTGACAAAGGAATATATGTAGAAGCTATAACATATTCGCTTCCCTTATATATTTCTGGTGGTGAACTTCCGTCACGGGATTCACCTCTTGAGTTTTATGATGCACCACAGGAATCGAAAGATGATCCAAATGTATTTGTTAAAGCCTTGTCCGACATTGATATAGTATTGAATTTTAGTTTTGAATACTATATCAGTTATAGTGATGCGTATACAACTAAAGCTGAAATTGTTCTAGGTGGGCGTTACGAAGATGGTCGTTTAGTCGAGTTGAAAAGATGGGGGTATAATAAGGGGGATGTTACCCCAAGTAATCTGAATGAATCCATCAAGATTCATCTGACTAAAGGACAGGCTTTATTTTTTGATTTGAAGGTAACATTTAACAGAGTTAATGCTTCTACTGGCAATATTTATTTTCGTAATTTCAAATTTGAGACACGCTTTACTTCTCGAGCTAACCCTATCTATGTGGATGCAATAAGACCTATTGATGTGTTAAACCGATTGCTTAAAAGCATGAATGGTGGAAATGAAGGTATCTATGGTGAAATAGCTTCAGGTGCTGATGAAAGGTTAGATAATTGCGTGATATTAGCTGCTGAAAGTATTCGTGGAATCCCCCAAGCTAAGCTATATACTTCTTATACAAAGTTTAAAAACTGGATGGAAACAGTTTTTGGCTTTGTGCCTGTGATCAATGGTGTCACTGTTTTTTTTAAACACCGGGACAAATTGTTTAGTGATAACAATGTAAAGGATTTAAATAGCAGCTTTTCTAGTTTTGAGTATAAGGTTGATTCATCAAGAATATATTCTTTGGTTAGGGTAGGATATGATAAACAGGACTATGAAAGTATGAATGGTCGTGACGAATTCCGATTTACTACTGAATATACTACTGGCATTGATATAACTGATAATGTATTAGAGTTGATTAGCCCTTACCGTGCTGATGTTTATGGAATTGAATTCTTATCGCAAAAGAGAGGCCAAGATACAACGGATAGTGAAAGTGACAATGATGTGTTTTTTGTTTGTGCCAGTACTACATTACATGATAATGGCGGAGTACAAACATATAAAGAGTATAGGCTTATAAGGAGCGGTTGGGAAATAAGTGGCGTACTTGATCCTGAAACGATGTTTAATACCATGTATTGGCAAGGAGGCATATTGCAAGCAAATGCCGGCTATATTGGTATGTTCACTAAAAAACTATCTTATTCTTCTTCTGACGGTAATAGTGATGTTGTTGTCAATGGTATAGGAATGAAAGATGATTTTAACGTTGAAAGTGGTATTATAACTTGTGGAGATGTTTCATTCACAACTTATAATGAAGATATTCCACCAACAGATGATGAAACGATTAAAATCTTAAAAGATGATCTAGTTTACGAGGGCTACATCAAAGAGGTGAGTAGTACAGTTGAGAGAAACGAGGGAGTGAAGTATGATTTATTTGTCCGTTCAATAACAAAAGCCTAGAAATATGATTATAAGCCCGTTTACCCCACTGTTTTTTTCTCCGTCTACCGATAAATTTGGAGCGAAGAGTAAATATGTGCAATTATTCGCACGTACAGACAGGATTTTTGTTGAATTGATTTTGACAGCCAAAGAGCAGGAACCTATAGTATACATTAATAATCTTTTAAGTAATATATCTACACCTGTATCATTAAGCTCATGGAAGATGAATGATGATAAGATTCTTTATTTCTATAACATTTCATTGCTTCCATGTGGATACTATACTGTAACAGTTAATGGGAATACGAGTGAGATTTTTAAAGTTACGGACGATGAATGTGAGTTATCAGAAACCAGCCTTATTCAGTATTCAATGAAAGATAATAAGCAGCGTCTTGATGCTGTCTGGTGGATAGATGGGATGCAATACTTTTTTGATTTTCGCGTTCCTGGTGGTTTCAAAGATAACGGATGGACGTTCGGTGTGGATAATGAGCAGTTCGTGACCTCTGATGAGGATATTGTTGAGCTATTCAGCCACGAATATACAACAGTATTATTCACGCTTGGAAATGGGATGGGATGCCCTGTGTGGTTTGCTGAATTATTGAATCGTGTCTTATGCTGTAATTACGTCTACTTTGATGGTGTCCGATATACCAGAAAGGAAAGTAATGTTCCGGAACTTAACCAGCAAATAGAGGGATTGAAGAGTTTTGTGTTCAATCAAATGTTACAGAAGGTAAGAACGATGAATCCAGTTTTGGAATGGAATAACCAGCTTGCTATGAGGTGTGTACAAAGCGGTGCTTATAGGATAGCAGATGATGAAGGAATGCGTAGTATCAAGTATGGTTCAGAAAGTGAGGTTGCAGAGGTCGGAGCATATATCAATATGACTAAGGCTATTCCTAATACTGGAGTTTCTATTAATAGTGATACTATGGTTACTGTCAACAGTATTCATCACCCAGGTGTTGATGAAAATTCATATTGGGATTTGATTGCAATCAAGACGACTGACATAGATAACAAGTATATTGGTAGAAGAGGTTACGGTAAACTTACAGTTAATGGACTGGATAGACTAAAGAACGATTTGGACAACGGTTCGATAAATTTGCGTGCTGTACTATATAAAGGAGATTCGTATACTAACCTCATTGAAGGGAGTGTAATCAGTAGGGATGGTGTATGTGTCTTGAAAGGTATTAACGGTGGAGATATTGGTGCTCTGAAGGAGTTCCAACTTTATCTTGATAATGTCTATGATTGCGACATAGATAATCTTGGTATGACCATTGAGCTTGTATGGGTATATGAAAATGATTAAAAAAGAGAATTATGACAGAAACAGAAAAACAACAGATTATTAGCCTTGTGTTACAAGCGTTGAAGACAAACAGTCTTACAATAGAGCAACTGACTGATACAACAGAGCTATCCAAAGATATGTACGTTGAAGTTAGTGGCGGTCGGAAAATATCTATTGATTTACTTTCAAGTACCATTGCTAAAATGGTGAATGGGGATTTTGATGCATTAGTGGAGAATGTCAATAAGATTGCAAAAGATTTATCGGATGGAGACGCCGAGTTATTGAAACGTATAACAGGAGTGTCTGATAAATCCAATCCTTTGACTGACCCATTTAAAAGTATTGGCTCTTTTACTACTATTGGTAGCTTTAAAGATAAATTAAAAACGATGTATTCCGGGGATTCTTCTATTGGGAATTATCGGTGTATTTTGTCTGTTGATTTGTCTAAGATTCCTGTAAATATACAAATTGAACGGTTGGAGCTTGATAAGGTTTGTCAATCATTCACTTCGTGTATACAACTGGCTACCATGTCAGACAATGCCGAAGGTGTATATTTAGGTACAGTTTGTACAATCTCACGAATAGGTATTGTTTCCAATGAGAGTGTTACATGGGGCAAATGGACCTCTGTAATAAATGACTTTGAGGAAAGGATAGGAAAAGCGAACGGTATCGCTCCTTTGAACGAAGAAAGTAAAGTTCCTTCTGAATGTCTGCCTGAACCGTTGTCTCTTGGGGAAGGTGAAGAAGAAGCTTTCCCCGGCAACCGTGGAAAGTCTTTGGAAGATACAATGAAAAATATCCCTTCCGATATAATCAAACCGGGTTCTTTCTCCGTCCTGTCTGACGCTTCCTATCTCAATGTGTATTTTAAGAAAGTGTCCAAAACAACCGGTAAAGAAACGGACGACAGCTTCCGTCTGCCTTCTGCTACCCTTGAACAAGCCGGCCTTTTGTCCGCCGAGGATAAGCAAGCCCTTGAGGATATGAAGAGCGGCACGCCCGCCGACGATGTAACACACCCCATCGTCATTGTTGATGAGATCCGCCCATTGAAAGACGGCTACTATACCCTTGAAACCGCTATTGCCGCCATTGTCTCCTATCAACAGGAATCTGGCGTCAAATATGAGCGAACGGGTCTCATCATTACTTACAAAACAGGCGAGTATGAAATGGAAACCCGGCAGTTCCAGGGTGCTGTGTCCGATTTTGCGACCCCTTCTCTTTGGAAACCCTTCGGGAATGGTGGTGGCGGTTCCGTTTTTGAAACTTCCGATGAACCGGCGGAAGGGGGAAAGGACGCCTTTTCAACTGGTGGCGCCTATGCCTATGTTCCGGCTAACCTCGACGTAAACGTGGAAACAGAAGGCATTGTAAAACTTCAGATGAAGAACGCTGCCGGTGAAACCCTTGGCGATGAAGTGCAGTTCGCTATCGGCACGGGTGGCGGCGGTCAGACTGGTGGTACCATTGTTGCCATTGCTTTCCAGTCGACACCTGTCTATGGCTCTTACGGCTCCACGCTACGAACCTTTGCCGCCATTCGTTCCGTGACCTCGAACGGTGTCGAATCCTCTGACAACCTGATTGAGAAACTGGAACTCGTAGACCGTGAAAGCGGGCTTACCGTCTGGACTGAAACCGTCAACAAAGCATCTTCCGGTGACATGAAGGACTTCTCCTTTGAACTGGACTTCACCACATACTTTACGGCTGCCGGTACTCGGAAATTCAAGCTGATAGCCACTGACGAAAGCGGCAACACCGGTTCCAAGAATGTCAATGTAACAGCTGTTGATATTACCTGTACCTGTGTGCAGGTGCTCAACTATACCCCTGAAACTCTGCTTACTCCGACAACTGAAAGTTTCAGCCTTCCACTCTATAAGTTCGGAAACAACACCTCTGATAAAGGTATCAGTGCCCAGGTTGACATCAAGATTAATGATGAATGGCAATCCCTGTCTACCACCGTTGTAAATGACAACTACTCGCACTCCGTTGTAATCCGCCCTGCTTCCCTCGGCCTAGAACACGGTACCTATCCCTTGCGCATCCAAGGAACGGATGTCGCATCCGGAGTGAAAGGAAATGTCATCTACACGGCTGTCATGGTAATTGACCCGAATAGTTCCACACCTCTTGTCGCCTTGAGATACGATGATAAAAACGGTGGAGTAGTCCGACTGTACGAAACCGTAGAACTTGATGTTGCCTGTTATGACCCGTTGGAAATGACTTCACCCGTCAGCGTGAAAGCCAATAACGTGCAGGTAACACAAATTGCTGCCAGTCGTAACAAAACCTATCAGGTCAAACAACAACTGCAGGGCTACAAGGCTGACGGCACCGATACGGTCAACTATACTGCCGTATGCAAGGACGTGACTAGCGAACCTGTCCGGGTGACAGTTAGCGGTTCCGCCATTGACGCCGCCATAAAAGAAGGCGCCATCTATAACTTTGACTTCTCATCCCGTACCAATCAGGAAACTGACCATAGCATTGTCAGCGGTAATTATGAAATGAAAGTGGACGGTGCCAACTGGACTACCAACGGTTTTGGCACATTCTTGGGTGAGAACTGCCTTCGCGTAGCCGAGAATGTGGGCGTGTCATTAAACCATGCCCCGTTTGCCGGCTCGTCCATCGAATCCAACGGTGCCGCCATCCAGTTCGCTTTCGCTTCCAAGAACGTGACCGATGATGATGCCCTGCTCCTTAGCTGCTATGACGAAACGTCCGGTGCCGGCTTCTATGTCACCGGCCGGGTGGTCGGCATCTTCTGTAACAATGGCGTTTCCCGTCGTGAAGAACGCGCCTATCGACAGGGTGAAAAGATAACCGTAGCCGTGGTTGTTGAACCTGCAAGCAACTACGTTGAACGTGACGGCACACGGTATTCCATGATGAAACTCTTCCTCAGCGGTGAGGAAGTCGCCTGCCTTGGTTATGTTCCGGGCGGCGGCTCCCTGATTCAGACCAAGTATATAACGATGGATGGCAAACTGGGTGATTTGTATCTTTATTACATGATGGCCTGGAACTCCTATATGGAATGGGCACAGGCGTTCAAGAACTACCTTGTCCGTCTGACCGATACAGAGGTAATGGTGAAGGAATACGCCTTTGAGGACATCCTTAAAAGCCAGACAGCCGAGGGTAGTACCCAAAGCCGCCCGTCGGCTGCCGAAATCTATTCACGCGGTATGCCTTACATTGTCGAATGCCCCTATGAAGGCTCCGATATAGAAGCACTGGACGGCACCACTTCCACCAGTACGAAGATATACATCACGCTCTATTACTTTGACCCCGAACGCCCGTGGCGTAACTTCAAGGCCGTGAGTGTCCAAACCCGCAACCAGGGAACCACCTCTGCCAAACGCCCGGTAAAGAATAAACGCTACTACCTCGCCAAGAGCAAAGGCAAAAACAAGGACACTCGAATCATATTACTTAATCCGGACGATACGACGGAGGAAGGACGCCGTGCAATAGCCTTGGCTGCCATCAACAAAGTACAGGTCGGTGATAATACAATCCCGGTCGATGTCATTACCGTAAAAGTCGATTACTCCGATTCCGGTAATGCGAACGACTGCGGCGCCTGTGAAATGATGAACGTTACATACCGTGCCTTAGGTGGTAACTATATGACACCTGTCCAACGTGCATTTGACGGAACATTTGACAGCGGTGACTTGCATATCGAAGACTTGCAGATGAACCACTCTACCGCCAATCACCCGGTAGCCACCTATCGGTGTAAGGATGACAGCCTGCAAAACGTCTATTTCCATGCCAAAGGCAACTGGAAAGAAGACAAAGGGGAACAGTTCGCCCTCGGCTTCAAAGATACCCCCGGCTATAACAAAGGTTGCCTGAATTATGGTGACTTCATAGAGTTCTTCGGTACTCCTGACGAAACTTTAGATGCAATTGAGATACGCTTCAAACAGACTGACGGACTCGATACGGACAGCGTGTACCTGCTTTCCCTGTATTGTGGCAGCTCATACCGGATAATGAGGTATCAGGACGGCTCATGGAAAAAGCAGTCCGGTTCCATGAAGTATGAAAACGGCAAATGGAATGTCACCGGTGACGTCCTGAATCCGGTCGAAGGCTTTGAACTTCTGAACTACCAGGGAATGGACTGGTTCCAGGGCGTCGGCTCCGTTCAGGACATGATGGCCATGAAAACGGACAAGTCCTCATGGGTTCAGAAACTCGTGGATAACGGAACTATCTCTGCTGATACCTTCCCGGCATGGACTTACTACTTTGAATCGCTTGTCGATGATGACCAGCTCGCCATTGATTACGCTTTGGGTAAGAAAGTGCCCTATAACCTCTACCGATGGTTGCGCTTCTGTGATTCCTGCGATTACTCCAAAGGCGGGAACTGGCAAAGAACATGGAAGGAAAACCTGTATAAATACGCCTGCCCGGAAAGTGTCTTGAGTTATGACATCTTCACCGACTACCTTGCCGCCACTGACCAACGCGCCAAGAATATGCAGCCGATGTGGTTCTTGGAAGAGTATGCTTCCGTAACAGACGGTGTGTACAGCTCCGAGGATGCCATGCGCATGTACCTGAATAAAATCTATGACTGCGATACGCTCAATAGCAAGGACAACGACGGTGGTTGCACGGTTGATGCCGAGGTGGACCCCAACCGGACGAGCGATGAAACATTCACTAACCCTTATGCTGGCTACGGCTCCGTTCTGTTTAATAACATCTATCTCCAGCAAGTAGTGTGGACTGACTCATCCGGTACGGAACTCTCCCTGCGTACCGTTGCCGCCGCCATGCGTAACGTTCAGGCGACCATTGACGGCGTCACCCTGCACCCGTTCTCACCCGAAGGAGCTACGCATTTCTTCATTGACAAACGGCTCAAAAAATGGCAGAAACTGGTTAGTTCTTACGACGGTGAACGGAAATACATCTCCTATACCGCCACCTCTGATGCTATTTACTTCTATGCCCTGCAAGGTCTTGGACTTACCGCCCTTCCGTCTTTCATCGAAAGACGTTGGCGTATTCGTGACGGCTATTTCCAAACCGGTGATTTCTTCAGCGGTGTAATTTCCGGGCGCGTATCTTCCAAATCAAACGCCACCATCCGGATTGTCGCTGCTAAAAACGGTTACTTCGGTGTCGGCAATGACGCTAGCGGCAACCTTTCCGAAAGCTGCTTCCTTGAAGCGGGCGAAGAATATGTATTCACCAACTTCTCACATGAGGAAGGCGCCTTGCTGTATATCTATCAGGCTGACCGCATGAAGCTGCTCGACCTGTCTGAAATCTCCCTGTCAAGTACGGTGAGCTTCTCCGCCATGCAACTTGTGGAAACCCTTATCTTGGGCTCTGACACCCATACAGAACAATCCATCGGTTCTTACGCACCGCTTACCTCGCTGAACTGCGGCGAAATGCCCTTCCTCGTATCACTCGATATCCGGAACACACAAATCGCTACGCTCGTCACCGACAAATGCCCACGTATCGCCCATATCAATGCGTCCGGTAGCAAACTGGAGAACATCACTCTTGCAGAGACTTCTCCGATTAATGACATCTCTCTTCCAGCAACAATGACAAGCCTCCGTTTTGTCGGTCTTCCTGAACTGACCTATACAGGTCTTTCCGCCCCGTCCGGCCTGCAAATAGAATCCATGCCGAACGTCCAACGCCTGCGTCTTGAAACGTCGCCTAAACTTGACGCCATTCAGATGCTCCGTGACGTCCTCGCTTCACAAACGGCATCCCGTAAACTTTCCATGCTCCGTATCTCGAACATGACACTGAAGGCTGACGGCTCCGAGCTTCTTGCCATTCTCGAATATGGAGTTGCCGGAATGGATGAGGACGGCAACAGACAGGATAAACCGGTAGTCAACGGCACGTATGAACTGACAGTTATCCGTGAAACGGATGAAATCGAATCCCTTGAATCCGGTATCGACGGCCTTGTCATCCTTACCGTCATAGATGCCTACATCGACCTGATCAACTGGTTCAATAATGAGTCTTATGGCGGAGAACCGTACTACGATAACGTAACGCTGGACAACATCAATGAAGTCCTTGAATATTATAACGGCGAAACCTACGAGGAATATCTCGAACGGTTTGCTGAAGACAATATGGATATTAATGATTTAATTAACAAGTAACTATGACGAATGAACAAAGCGCAACGCTGCTTCGCTTGAATAAACAGGCACAAGTGGCAGCACTGAACGCCGTGGGCTTCTCGGATGTCACCGAGAATTCCCGCGCATCTGAATTTGGACAACGTATCAAGTGGGCCGCCGGTCTGCTTGATCTGCATCTTGCCTGTAATCGTATTTCGGATAACTCCAAGGCATACTTTACTGCTGCCGAATGGAACTCCCTTACGCTCGCTAATAAGCAACTGTATATCAAACGCGGGCTTCGTATCCGTGCCCATGGACACTCCTTCGTAATCGCCGCCCAGGAGTGCTATAATGCCGATATGACTACTACCTTCTATTGGGGCGGTCAGGGTAAAGCCATAGACGGCCTGAACCAAAAAGGACTGGGTGCCATGTACGGCTGCTTCACGGGTGAGGAAGATACCGACCTGATTATCACCGGCCTGAAAGACCAAAACAATAGCGGTGTAATCGGTGCGCCGGCTGCCGAAGCCGCCCGTGCATACCGTGCCTACACTTTGGAAAGTGACGGTATCGAGGATGAATCCAACTGGTTCCTTCCTTCATCCGGCCAAATGCTTCTGATGTACCGCTACCGCGATAAAATCAATGAGATGATGCGTACCTTTTGGAGTAGTGACAGTATGCTGATGACTGATAAATACTACTGGTCATCAACAATTTGGGATACTAACTCCGCCTGGGCGTTCGAACTGAATACCGGGCGTATTACGAATCAAAACAAAAATTCAGCCCTTCTTCATGTGAGAGCTGTTGCTTCTGAATAGCATTAACCTAAAATTATATAATAAAATGGATGAAAATATCGCCAGCGCAATGCTTATGCGCCTGAATAAACAAGACCAAGTTGCAGCTTTGCAATCAATCGGTTTTACAACCGTGAATGAAAACACCCCCGCAAGCGACATCGCCAAATATATGCAATGGTCAGGTACGCTTCTTGACCTTTCTTTGGCTACGCTCCGGATTGAAGACGGTGAACAAGTCTTTTTCACGGCTTCCGAATGGAACTCCATGAGCGCGAATAATCGCTCCAAGTATATCCGTATCGGCATCCGACTTCGCGCCGAATGCCACCAGTTCATTATCGCCAAAAGCGACTGCGTTGACGCAGGCGGCAATAAAACGTTCAAATGGGGTGGCTACGGAACTGACCTACGCGGCCTGAAAAACTACGGCAGTGGTAACCAAGGACTCTATGATACCTTCGACGGCAAGGAAAATACCGATGTTATAATAGAAACCCTTGCAGGCGTCAAGGACACCCAGGGAACTGTCGGCGCCCCTGCCGCCGAAGTTGCCAGAGCCTATAAAGCCTGTACGCTTGAATCTGACGGAATTGAAGATACAACCGTGTGGAACCTGCCCGCATTGGGTGAACTTATGCTTATGGCCAAGTATAAAACCGAAATCAATGAGCTCATAACTTCTATGTTTGGCAATCAAAATATATTTACAAACGACTGGTATTGGTCTAGTACCGAATATGACGCTTCCAGCAGTTGGTACGTGTACTTCCACCTCGGCTACGTCGGCACGAACGGCCGCCAGTACGCGAACCGGGTTC
>CEAH01009321.1_pt1 | contig 11971 bp, 10 predicted proteins | sample 557571 | NCBI WGS metagenome assembly CEAH01 (sample SAMEA3182092, study PRJEB8094) | gut metagenome | biome: human; feature: gut; material: Stool; isolation source: human stools | place: Canada | collected 2013-11-25
TATAGAACAATATCTAATATTTCATCCTAATTAATTATTATCTATTTTTCTTTTTATTCTCGAAATATCTTTATAGCATCCAATTTTTATGGCAGGGACAACTTTGTCCGCAAGAGCTTGGCTTTCATGTGTTTCGTTTTTTTCTTCTTCTTCTAAATATTCAATAAATTTCTCCGCTACTGCCACACGTCCTTTTAAATTTCTCTTCCCATTTTCATCTGAATATGGAAAAGAGTTTTTTATTTCTAAAAAATAATCATTGTTAAATATGGGCGTGTCTTCCAAAGTCATTTCAATATATGAGAAGTTATTTATTAAAGTATTTATATAATGATGTCCCTTCATAGAAATACAAACACTATCTTCTAATTTAACATTCATCATTATATCAACATCTGATATTTGTTCATCTGTCTCAACCAACCTAAATCGACATAGCTCTTCTAATTCCAGTTTTATATACTTGCTTACATACCCCACATTGACAAATAAATTCACAAGTTCTTCGACGTTTATATATTTTTCGGAGCTCCCTTCCGATAATAGTTTTCTATCCAGAAATTTTAATATCTTTATTTTTAAGAAATGATTAAGATTTCCCTCAACAGGATAAAACAAATTATTTATAATGCTAATATTATGGTTATAATACTTTTTGTTATTCAGTCCTACTGCTTTCACAAATTCCCAATAAGGAATAATAGTTGTACTGTCAGGGTCAGCCTCTTGTCTTAATACATATTGATGAACTTCTGTATGCCCTGATACTAGAAAGGATTTAAAGATCTCAAGTCCTTCTCGAATATTAGGATAAGTTGTTTCTTGTATGAATGATAACATTTCAGAATTTTCATTACCAAATAAACAGGTTTTTAAACTTAATAAGAACCTTCTAACAGAATCATTACTTATTTGCAATAACTTATTCTCTCCAGCAATTCCTTTGCTAGTGCCTTCTAAAGACATCTGGTCTAATGCATAATTAATTCTTTTTTGAAGTACTTCTTTATATGGCGGTGCAGTGATATGATATACATTCGAAGGAAAAGCATCAAATGGAGGAAGTTGCCTCCATTTGTAATAATATCCTTCTCGCAATGCAATTATAATTGATATATTTCCTTTTTTATTTAAACTTTGAGCAAATAGAAAAACTGTTTTCTGTATTTCAGAATCAAATTGATCTGCATTATCAATAACGATACATAATCTAATGTGCCTTCCTTTTATTAAATGATCAGACAATTTAAAAAAATGAGATTCACTATCTTTAAGTCTATCTTCTAAAAATATACTAAGTTTTGATTGATAATTATCATTATTATTTTCTAAGTCATATTTCCATATACCTTGATTATTTCTTCTAATCTCTCTATGGTATATGCTGCAAAGTGATTTCTGACTACATAAATCTAGGTTCTCATATTGATTATAGACTTGCTCTAAAATGTCATTATATATATAATTTTCAAAATTATTTTTTGTGCCTGAATATTTTCGGAAATCAATATAAACATGAGGATGATTTGCCTCTAGTCCAAATTTCTTACTAAATAAATAGTTTATAAAAGTTGTCTTACCTGCACCTTTAGAGCCAACTATTATTATTGGATTAGGTGGTGTTAGATTAAATTTAAGATTATCTGAAATAAACTCATCCTTTATTTGATCCACAATACTTTCTGTATTTCGTGCCTTTACTATCTTATCAATTTGAGGAGGTGCATCTGCAAATAATTTCTCAATTTCAGAACGATTTTTTTTAATCTCTTTATTCTCAATAAAGCATTCTTCTATAAGAGTTTTATTTACTTCGTCATCAATGTCATACAATTCCCCGAAAAGCTTATCAATAATCGGAGTGAGTTCAGAGCTTATAGAATTGCGAACAAGCTCAGAATCATTTGCAGGAATTATGGATAAAATTGTTTTTCCTTCTCTTTGTATTGCTTCCTCTAAGAATATTTTAAATCCAGAATTTTGTGAAATGGAGTTTTTGGACAATATGTTATAGAAAGACATGAATCTCTCTGAAATATCTTCATGCCCATTAAATATTAAACATTTATTATGCTTCCAATCGCTACCATCTGTATTACAAAATTTCCCGATAATAAATTGATGACCATTAGTAATAACAGCGTATTGCAATCCTTTTTCAAATAAGTATCTACGAATTTGATCAACAACATCTTTATTCTCTTTTGCAAAAGTACCTATTGTTACAGCTTTATGTTTATTGGGAATTATAAAATCAACAAAATTTCTTTTAGCTTCTACTATGAATTGAAATCCTGGAATAGAAAAGAGATAATCATAAAAGCCCTCTACAACATAACCTTCACGATCAATGGAATTTTCATCCCAGTCTAATACCTCAGTAAAAAGTTTATCTATTATTTTTGACCTCGTATCCGATTCTGTCAAATCCTCTTCCTTATACCTTTCAAAATCAGCAAAGAAACCTAGAAGGTCTTTATGGCAATCATATATATCTTTCATAATATTTTGGACTTTAAAGCAATTATACAATAAAACTTAAACTTCTGCTATACAAATGTATAGTAAATATTGATATAATACAAAAAATATAGAAATTCATTTTGATATTTCTTAGCTTTCCATGTACAATTTTGAGTATTTAAAACCAGCATTTCCTTTTCAATTAGCCCTCTTTTAAATTGCAACTTATAATATTCAAAATCAACACATTGTAGTAAATTTACCCAATTTAAGAGTAAATTTAGGTGAAAATGACAGTAAACAATATCACATATTTTAAAGTAATCCCACCCTTCCTAATATAGGAAATATTCTTTCCTAATTCCAAGACTGTATTTCTAAGATTACGATTTATTGTATATTATTGCCAAGCCTACTTAATCCAAAACCTCCACTCACGTGTACATTGGTAGTATTTCTTTTTTCCGATTGTGACAGGTTTATTGTTTGCATCGCCTTGATATTCTATCTTATTACCAAAATGATCATATTGACATACATTTTTTCGATAACCCTGTTCTATTGGTTCGGTTGGTAATTCTTCGTCAATCCATTTAATTTGTATACCATCATCAAATAGAGAATTACCCATAAGAAGATATTCATAGACATAGGTTGGTCTTGTTTCAATTATAGGTTCACTATCATTGTCTACTATCTTAATGCCTCTGATAAGAATAGAAGCTCTATATTCCTTTTTTTTATTCTCAAAAGTAAAATCAACTCCCGATACATGTGCGTTAAATGAACCAAGGGGATAATACTCATTCTTCATGGTAGGATCTTTGATTTTATCAGAAATATGATACATGATATAATCCTTGATCTTTGCTCCTTCACCTTCTTCATGGTAATAGAATTCTATATCACAAAGATAAATCTTTCTATTGTTTATTTGGAAATATCCACCAAAGAAGAAATGGTGAGCAAGTTTATTCATTTCCTCTAGCAATAACTTTTCATCTCCATTTGCTCCTTGAAAAGCCTCCAGAATACCTTTTAAAGTGTTTTTCATAAAGTCTTTTATTTAACGTTTATGTAAAAGTAATAATAAAATCATTATGCTGAATAATAAATCGAACAAAATTAAAAAAGAAGATAGCTTTTACACTACCTTCCTTTATAATTGATTACATACAAATATTTATCCTTCTTTCCTATATTCACTGTTGTATGAATTCCGATCCTCGCCACTAAACAAATCCTTTGAATAAACACGCCAACAATATTCAATGGTTTTGGTTTTAAGAAATTATAAAATCGGCAACTCATCCTATTCAAGTAAGCTACCGACATTTCACTTCTCAGTCTCCTTACTGCTTCTTTTTTCTGATACAACTTCATTTTTTAGACTTGTACCGCTTGCGTTCACATCCGAATATATTATGAGTGTAAGCGTACTCGATTATCTCTGTTATATCGAAGTCGGGGATAAGTTCTTCTATAAATGCCTTCGCCTCCTCTTGCTTGACACCCGCCTTACATAATATGCCTGCATAAGACATGGCTGTATTATTTCGACCTTTGGTCAAAGACTTTCCATTCCAGTTCTGCCTTAACATACGAATAATACTATCGTCAGAAATGACTTGTCTATTTAACAAATTCAGAAAATTCTCCACCCAAGATTCATCCTGTACCAAGATAGATTCTCCCTTTTCATCCTTTACAACGGTCTCTGTAGTGAAACTTGGCAATACAGGTTCCGGTGTTGATGGAACAAAGTGAAAGGGAACCGGATTAGGATTTTTCCATAGTTCAGGGTCGTAGGACATGAAATTTCCTCTTGCCAGGTCGGTGGTACTTGTATCTATTTCGGGACAGGCAAACAATTTTAGTAGTTGGTTGTATAGATCATAGTGGTAAAGTGGTTCATAGTTATCATGTAGGATAATCGCTTTAAAGCCAGTTCCACTAGGGGTAACAAAATAAGCATAAACGCATGGGAATCCTTGTAACCACCCGGCAAATGTCTTCATATTTTCCGGTTCAATATGATCAAAGTCAAGAGCTGTAAATGAAGAATAGAGCACGCATTCATTTTTATTTTTAGATTTAAATACGCCATTCCATGTAATTGCTGGAAGAAGTGCTTTTTTCTTGGCTTTCTCTTCTTTTGATTTGGCTTTCCTTACTGCCTCTATTTTAGGTTTAAGATGATAGTAAGTATCATCCCGAATAATTTCCAGAAGTTTATCAATATCATATACTTGCGGATTCAAGACATCTGTGATCTTCTTGAAAAAGGAGACTTTTCGTCTGGTATGAGATGTAATCCTGAATACTGCCGTCAATTTTCTTTTTACTTTTGAAGTCCTATCTTCACAAGTCAAATAATTAGCAATATCGGAAGCACTTGGCTTCCCCTGTATATCTAATTCTTTATAGATCTTTTGAAGAAGCTCCTTGATCTCTGACTTTGTATATTCCTGACTTACATTCAACGCTTTCATCAGCCTCTTAGCTATTTCACTCTTTGGCAACTTGCCGAAGGGAGTTGGAGCTAGAGCCTGTTTTATATAATCTTCTCTCCAATATAATGCTTCAAATCCTTCCTTACCCAAAGCTGTATGATATTCCCTAAACTTGTTCTCAATAAAACTGCATTCTTCTAAAAGTTCTGGCGTATCATTATATAAGGCACAATACATCTTTGCTTTTCTTGAAAACAGATTATCCTTAGTCCATTCTACAAATATTTTCTGTACCTCCAGATTGTCACTGTCGGAAGCCTTCAATACATTTATACCTGTTTTCAACGCACGATACATGGAGAAGTCGCTGTTATAAATTTGCTCTGATACTTCCCAAGCTCTTCTGTCAGCAATTTCCAGTATATCATTCTTAACGACATGTACATTATTATCTGCATCTTTGATAATACAGCAATAATGCTTTTTGTGTCCCTCGCTTCTTATATCATTTTCCATCAACCGTAACTGATCATCTTTATTAGGGGCAGCATTGTAGTTTTCAATTTGACGATTGGTCTTTTCATTCTTTTCTCTAACAGAGTTTTCTAGATCATTTTTTGTTATCTTCGCTTCTTTAGTTCTAAAATAAAGAGTAGCTGAATTTCTGAACGGATTCTCTTCAAGTCGCTGCCTCCCCACTATCTGCTGGAGATCCACCGAAACATCTATAGTCATACAACTAACTTGTGGATTAGCAAATATATAGGAATAGGCATTGGTAGAATAGAAATCTGCACCGACATATACAGTAGAAGTGCAGAAAGTAAACATTTTATGTATTTCACCTTTTCTCGGTATTTCACCAATGTTAAACTTCATTCCGGTATCTCTTGACAGGATATCTAGCTTATTGAGATTTTCTGTTTTGGCAGAACATATTATAGTGACTTCCTCCGGCTTAAGGTTATTCTTTCTAATTATCTTCTTAATCTCGGCAACACTATTTATATAGAACACAGCTTCCTTCGCAATAAATGTTTGCCCATTTACTATCGTTGATTTTCCATTACCGGAGCGATACTTTTCAATCAGATCGGAACATAGTTCTGATACAGACTTCTTCGATTTCACAACTTCAACATTAGGCAACTGTGTCATAGCTTCCGACCAAAGAAGCTCATATACAAGCAAATCCTTGAACTGCTCTATCTTATCTAGATATGATTCCAAGTATGGCGTAGCTGACAGATAGACAACAGTAGGGAACTTTTGGAGCACTTGGCAAAACTCATATTCTGTAATTGCCTTGTATTGGCAATCATAAAATATAGCCTGAAATTCGTCTACTACTACTATCCATTGAGACAAATTTTCGCCAGAATCTTTTAGAGCTTCCATGATTTTCCTAAGCGAATCATAGGTAGTAAGTATCTTGTTCCCTCCGCTCTTAATATATCCGGTTAGGCTATCATTGAAAGCAAGTATATCAGTAGGTGAAGTTGTTCTGCTCTCAAAATATTTCTTCTTATTACCTGTGAATCGATAAAGGTGAAGGTTATCTTTCAGGTGTTGAGAATACTTGTTATAAAGAAGGTGCTTTCGGGGACTGGCTAATATAACTTTCTTGTCGGATCTAATATAAGCCTCTGTTGCTCCGCATCCACATATCCTTTTATTTAATATATAATGTTGATTGGTTGGCAAAGTATTCCATAGTTCTTGCCATTCTGACAGGTGTTCAATCCCGTCAGGTACGTTTAATGTTATTTTATTCATGTTTTTATAAGATTAATGGGGAAAGTTGGAGACAGAGAAGTATACGAAAGTAGTGAGTATGACATAGCCGATAGGATATATGTAAATATTTTATTCTTTAAAAAAACTTACTCTTTAAGCAAAAGTACTCTTTTTGCACACTTTTTTATTTACATTTTATACTTCCTTTGGAAGCTATGTATAACTTATACACTCCGTTCCATAGCTATTTGCCTCCAGCTAACCCCATCACATTATTTTAAAATTTCATTAAAGGATTAGGATGATTGGGATTCCCCTTGATAGTCAACTGATCCATATCCTCCTTTTTCTTTTTCATATAATCCTGATACTCCTGACTAGCTTCTTCTACCCACCTCAAATTCGAAGAGTTAAAATTCAGATAATCCAGATCTTTATGCAAAACCTTCGGGGTACACATAGATGATTTATCGCCTTCTACAAACTCTGCCGCAATCATGAGATCATCGATATATGAATGTTTCTCTTCTGTCCTTTTATACCTGTTTTTTCTCTCATAACGGACATAAGGTTCTACGGCTACGCAGGAACGATCTGTATCTGCATCGCCAACATTTGTAATAACAGCAAGTTTTTTCTTTTTGTCGAGTATTGCACCATCCGCTCTTACAATCAAACCATTATCTAGTTTTCTCTCTTTATCAGTCGGTGAGAACTTTGGAACCAGTTTCCATTCAAGGTTAGAGGCATTACAATTACCCAAATTACTGTCTTTATGTGTCAGAGCATATTTCTTACCGTCTTGCGGCATAGGTCTAAAACAGGTTGCAACAGCCTCGTCTAAAGGGATTTTTCCATGACTTTTCGTATCCAGATATTTGGTGCCGTCTGCTCGGGTATGAATCACCAATGGACGATTTAGACTTGAATCTTCATACTCTCTATATACATACGTAGCCTCTTTGTTTATCCAAACATTATACTTGTATGCATATCGCATTATTCTGCCATTTATCGATTTCTCAAATGGCTGTTTTTTATTGATATTTTTCATCTTCTATTTATGATTTTAATGTTGTTATATACTCATCTTCCTCTGTATGCCTTGTCTTTTGTGAGTAGATATTCAGAGTAAGCCCAAAGGCACGCAGAAGGAAATTCTTTAATCCACGGTAGGATTCAATTTTGAGATAATCTCTTTCACATATCCCCCCAAGCTCTTTAAGAGATATTTGGATCATCGTACCAACACGCAGATCATATCTCTCTTGTAACCCCTTTATATCATCTCGGTATTTCTTTGGTATCTTTAAGACTGTTTTTTTGATAACATCAGGACAGTCTTTCCCCTGACGGTCTAGTATAGAACTATCGTTCTTACCGGACAATATTATATTTGTTTTCATACATATATCAAGCTTTCGGGGGATTGGAAGGGCGAAATCGCTATTTTTATTAGAAAAGGTGAGGGGAAACAGCCAAGCTTATTTTGGGGAGAGATCTCAAATTCTCTTTTCATTCGGCTGTCCCATTAAGGTGTCCCAGAAAATATACATATTTGGTGAATTTGTCTATGTGATGTAAGTAATGTGGAATTTATGTTTTATAATAAGAACTTGATAACGATGACAACTGTGTGCGTTGAGTTTTATTTATGTACGTAATTGTGTCTGTGGAGGATCGGTGAAAAATATAATTTTTGAGTGCGTTTTATATAAATTGCATATTTAAAATACAGATAAATGTGATATTTGGGACAGTTGGTATCATCTGTTTTGGGACAAAGGGACAATGGATAGACTTAAGAATTTTCTGATAAACAAAAAGACTGAAACTCATTCTTTGAATTCCAGTCTTTGTTATATTATTACGCAAAAAAACTATAGAGTGTAAGCTTTCTATCAGGCAACATTATCGGGTAATTATGCATCCGTAATAACATCCGCATCGGATTCTCCACTGTCCTTATGCTTTTGAACCACACGGTCAATAGTAGATTTTGACAGTTTCATATGATCTGCTATTTTCCTGACAGAGTATCCTTTTCCACGTAGGGTGAGAATCTCCTGTTCCACCTCTGGTGTAAGTTTGGTTTTACTCTGTGTTAGCAAGTCTGGCATTTGTTTCTTTTGCCGGATGGTTGTAGGTGCCACTTTCGACTTATGGGACAGATAGGAATCTGATTTACGCTGTTTAGGTCTGTCAGATAAGGCATCGGTTTCCGACATTGAACAATCATATTCAAAATGAAGATAAGGTTCTTCTACAATTTTAACTATTGCAACTTCTTCTTTCTTTTCAGAGAATTTCCCTTTTAAACTTTTGAGGATCCTTTTATCTTTTCCCTGACTAGTCGTACCTAAAGCTATAACAACATTAGCAAAATTACAGAGGTTAGAACAGCCTGATATGTCTTTTAATTCTACTGGCTTGTACGGAGAACAGAATTTAGACGTATGCGCAACTAGTAGGAGGGTTACACATTGTCCTCTCTTCCTCCAAACAGATTTTAAGGCTCTCAGATTACTATAGAAGTTGTTTATGGTTTGGGGACTCATACTGCCACAAAATTGGGTGATATTGTCGATGATGAGTGTACAATCTAACTTTCTTTTTTCAACACGATTGTTCATATCCTCTAATAGTGCGTCTAAATCCTTAATATGGCAGTCTGAAATCCGGTAAAAGTTATTGGGCAGAGTTTTGCCAGCTTTTCCGTAACGATACTGTATGTCGGCATCCCTAAGTTCGCTGTCGTAATAGTAGACATCTTGCGGAGTATTTGCTGTGCTGTTTGGGATTAACTTCGACTTGTATCCACCAGCTATGTCTATTCCAATCTGAATAGCAAGGATACTTTTACCCGAGTCAGTAGAGGCGTAAAGCACACAAGTTTCACCAATGTGTATGAGGTCACCCAATAATTTGGTGCTTTCTACACTGACTGGCTTGTTGATTATTTCACCAAGCGTTTCTTCATAAGGAGCATGACTGTCGTTTACTGGGAGGACTGCTTCATCCTTATTTGGAGTAGACTTGGACTTATTATCAAATTGTTTTTTTTATGAAAATAATATTGAATTCCTTCTTTTATCGCTATTACTCCAACTACCGTCAGACCGCCAATAATGCAAGCGTTTTTAAAGTTTTTTACAGCATTAGGTCCGATACTAGAAATAGAAATGGGTCCTGCCTTAAAAATTACTTTCTCTTGTAAATTGATTGTTTTTTTCATTATGCTATAAATTTTAAAGTGGACTCATCATTGGTAATTCGTAATGGTTCATCATCAAGGTATTCAAAATAGATTATACCTTGTGATTGAAATACTAATTTGGTAAATTGTGCGTGAAATAGATTTAGCTCCTTTGTTGAGTCTGGAGAAAGCATAAGTGGTCTTAATGTTGAATCATTATTCACTTCACTAAAAAACAAATTCTTTTTCATCTAATTTTATATTTAATGATTTATAAATTTTTAGTTTAAAAATAAATATAAATTTGTTAATTTGTTCTTTGTGAAATTACTACTTTTTTTATATCCGCTAATATAAATCAGATCCTAATTCCGCTGCAAAGGTATGGATTTATTTTGATTATCCTTCAAATAAGTATGAAAAAATTCCACCTACATATTTATAAGTGGAATTATTAGAATATCATGGCTCTTTTAATAGCCAGTTTTCTCTGTAAATGTATCCATTAACTTATATTCATTCACCAATATACTAACCAATGAGCTTTGCGTAATGGAGGATTCTTGTATTAGTGTGATCTAATATCTTAGATATGATTCTCGATAATATACTCTTTTTGAATAATGCATTTTTTATTTTTCTTCAAAAACGTACTTCATTACTTTAGCATTAGCATCATTCTCAATTTTGAAGTTCCTTTCAATATAGATGTCAGTGATTCTCATGGCTTCATCAATATGATTCAAAGCAGCATGAACAGTGTACTTATCAATACCTACTTTATTAACAGCTAATGTAGCCCATGAGTGGCGCGCAGCATAGTACTCCAAATCATCAATTTTTAGTATCTTGCCAATCTGTTTTAATCCAAGATTGATAGCTCTATTGAAGTTATTAGCACTATTGTACATGCGATAAAACCTGAATACTTTCTTGCCTGTGTAATCTTTATATTTAACTAAAAGTGGTTGTATAATAGGAGGTATGATAACTTGCATCTTAGCCTTATCGATCCTTCTACCAGTAGTTTTACTTCTATAATAGGTGATGATATTATTTTGAATTTCTGAACAGTTATGTAAGTCTGCGGAGTTCATTCCCATTAAACAAAAGGATAATATGAAACAGTCTTTAGCCAAATTGAAAGGACAATTTCTTTCCTTACCATTGGCATTGAGAATATATGGTAACTCCCATACTTTCTTAATCAGTTCCGCTGATAATGCTCTTTTTCTTGTAGCTTCTTGTTTGGGTATTTCTAGGTTCTCAAAAGGAGAGTTGGGTATGAGAATGATATTTCGATCGTAGTCATTATACTTTTTCTTTGCTTCATTGAACAGATGCCTAATGCTACCCATATACAGGGAGACCATTCTGTTGGAAGGGATTCTCTTACCTTTCTTCTGGAGTTCTGTGACTTGTTTATCTCTTTTTTTATTGAGATAGTCCATGAACTCCATCATAAGTAACTTGGTAACTTGATTAGTGTTTAGCTTATCCTTACCTAAAAAAGTGATAAAAGCATTGATCGCTGATTTATAATTCTTCTTACCTTTTATCTCTGTGTATTCCAGCCACTCTTTGCAAAACTGAATAAAGTCAATGGTTTTAGGTCTTTCACGCTCTTCTTTTAGAAATGTTACTATCTCATTGATACTGTAATTGTTTAGCTCTAATTGTAGTTTAGCTGACTGTTCTTGGTAGTTACGTATTAAGTCGTTTACTTCCTTAATAAAGATTGGATTCTTTAGTTTGAAATCTTTAGTCAGGTCTTTCTTTAGCACAAATATACTTGTGGATAACCTTTTGATTTTGCGCTGATAAGTGATTCTTATCTTCACATTGTAAGTTCCATCACTCTTTTGCTCGTTTCTCATAATCTCTTCTCTGAATGTCAGCATGTTACATCTGTTTTAATTAATAAACTATTAATCAACAAATGCAGTAAAACTCGTGAAATGAAGCCAATGTGGTACTTGAAAACGAACCGCTTTAAACGAAGAAATCCTCAATAATCTACTGATTATCAAGGATTCTCTTGGGGGTGGAAGACCGGACTCGAACCGGCGACATTCAGAACCACAATCTGACGCTCTAACCAACTGAACTACATCCACCATGT
>CEAH01011628.1_pt1 | contig 11813 bp, 6 predicted proteins | sample 557571 | NCBI WGS metagenome assembly CEAH01 (sample SAMEA3182092, study PRJEB8094) | gut metagenome | biome: human; feature: gut; material: Stool; isolation source: human stools | place: Canada | collected 2013-11-25
CCCGTCGAGAGTCAGCCATCAGTTTTCTGACATTTTGTTAGAATATATAAGATATATAATTATCTTTGCAGTAAATAATCGCACAAGAAACGCTTATGACCCCTTCAAATACTTCCGTATTGCTAATTTACACCGGTGGTACGATTGGAATGATAGAAAATACAGAAACCGGAGCGCTTGAAAACTTCAACTTCGAGCAGTTGCAAAAACATGTCCCCGAATTACGGAAATCTAACTGCACGATCGACTCTTATCAGTTTGATCCTCCCATGGACTCATCAGACATGGAACCGGAGGCATGGCGCAAACTGGTAAAGATCATTTGTGATAATTACGACAGGTTCAACGGCTTTGTTATCCTTCACGGTACGGACACAATGGCATATACCGCCTCGGCACTGAGCTTTATGCTTGAAGGACTGGACAGACCGGTCATCCTCACCGGCTCGCAACTCCCCATCGGTGTGCTGCGCACAGACGGCAAAGAAAACCTGATGACAAGCATTGAGATAGCATCCGCCCAGGATGCCGACGGAAAACCGCTCGTACCCGAAGTATGCATCTTTTTCGAAAACCATCTGATGCGTGGCAATCGGACCACCAAAATGAATGCAGAAAACTTCAACGCTTTTCGCTCTTTCAACTATCCTGTGCTGGCGGAAGCAGGCATACACATCAAATATAACCATTCGCTGATTCATCACACCCGTGAAAAACAGGAATTAAAACCTCACTACCTGTTGGATACCAATATAGCCGTATTGAAACTCTTTCCCGGTATACACGAAAATGTAGTGGCAGCTACACTCTCCATAGACGGATTACGTGCGGTGGTGCTGGAAACCTACGGTTCGGGCAATGCCCCCCGTAAACAATGGTTTCTTCGCCTGCTGCGCGAAGCAAGCGCACGGGGCATCGTGATCGTCAATGTCACCCAATGTAGCGCCGGAACAGTGGAAATGGAACGGTACGAAACCGGCTATCACTTATTACAATCCGGCATTGTCAGCGGATATGACAGTACGACGGAATCAGCAGTCACCAAATTAATGTTCCTGTTGGGACATGGCTACACCCCTGAAGAAATCCGCGAAAGGATGAGTCGTCCGATAGCCGGAGAAATCACTTTATAATCCGATAAGATTGTACAGATCGGCACAGATTATGCTTTTTAAGAAAATAATCTGTGCCGATCTGTATAATCTGTGCTGTAATATCCTTATTTTTGCCCATCTTATAAAAGAAGAACAAAGAGAATGGCAAAAGAGAAGACCGTATATGTGTGCAGTAACTGCGGACAAGAATCCCCAAAATGGGTAGGAAAGTGTCCGTCGTGTGGCGAATGGAATACGTATGTAGAAGAAATAATACGTAAAGAACCTGCCAACCGGAGACCGGTATCAGGCATTGAAACGGCTAAAGCCAAACCGGTCACTTTAAGTGAAATAGAAGCGGATGACGAGCCGCGCATCGATATGCACGACGAAGAGTTGAACCGGGTGTTGGGCGGTGGGCTTGTGCTGGGCTCTTTGGTCCTGATAGGCGGCGAACCGGGCATCGGAAAATCGACCCTTGTACTCCAAACCGTACTACGTATGCCCGAAAGACGAGTTCTGTATATTTCCGGTGAAGAAAGTGCCCGGCAATTAAAGTTACGCGCCGACCGCCTGACAAGTGCATCCAGCGATTGCCTTATCGTTTGCGAAACTTCTCTGGAACAGATTTATGTTCATATCAAAAATACCCGTCCCGATTTAGTCATCATCGATTCCATACAAACCATTTCTACGGAAAACATCGAATCGTCTCCCGGTAGCATCGCCCAAGTGCGTGAGTGCTCGGCCTCCATCCTCCGCTTCGCCAAAGAGACACATACCCCGGTATTACTGATCGGACATATAAACAAAGAAGGCAGTATCGCCGGTCCTAAAGTACTGGAACACATCGTAGACACCGTGCTCCAGTTTGAAGGTGACCAGCATTACATGTACCGCATCCTGCGAAGCATCAAGAACCGTTTTGGAAGTACTGCCGAATTGGGTATTTACGAAATGCGCCAAGACGGACTCCGACAGGTCAGTAACCCGTCGGAACTATTGCTTTCACAAGATCACGAAGGCATGAGTGGCGTAGCCATTGCATCTGCCATCGAAGGGGTACGTCCGTTTCTCATCGAAACCCAGGCACTGGTAAGTTCTGCCGTATACGGCAATCCGCAACGCTCGGCCACAGGTTTCGATATCCGACGGATGAACATGTTGCTGGCAGTACTCGAAAAGCGGGTAGGGTTCAAATTAGCACAGAAAGATGTATTTCTCAATATAGCCGGAGGGTTGAAAGTCAATGATCCGGCCATCGACCTCGCCGTAATCAGCGCCATCCTCTCATCTAATATGGATGCCGCTATCGAGCCGGAAGTTTGCATGGCAGGAGAAATCGGCTTATCCGGAGAAATACGCCCGGTGAACAGAATCGAACAACGCATCGGGGAAGCCGAAAAGTTGGGCTTCAAACGTTTCCTATTGCCCAAATATAATTTGCAGGGAATCGAAACAAAGAAATTAAAAATAGAGTTAGTGCCGGTACGAAAGGTGGAAGAAGCGTTCCGCGCACTATTCGGATAATCATATTATGACAGAAGAGTATCAACTGAGAGTATTGCCGGAAATTGCCGCCAGCGAGCAACGATTGAAAGAATACTTATCAAAGGAAAAAGGTCTTACCTTACAGAGCATTACCGCAACGCGTATTCTGAAACGAAGTATTGATGCGCGGCAGCGTACTGTCTTCATTAATCTGAAAGTACGGGTGTACATCAATGAAATACCGACAGACAACGGGTATGAAGAGACCATATATAATAATGTGGAAGGTAAACCGCAAGTGATTGTAGTAGGTGCGGGTCCCGGAGGATTATTTGCCGCCTTGAAATTGATAGAATTAGGGTTTCGCCCTGTCATCGTAGAACGCGGTAAAAATGTACGTGAACGCAAAAAAGACCTTGCACAGATCAGCAGGGAACATACCGTCGACCCGGAATCGAATTACAGCTTCGGCGAAGGCGGTGCAGGCGCTTATTCAGACGGTAAGCTCTATACCCGAAGTAAAAAACGCGGCAATGTAGACAAAATCTTAAATGTATTCTGCCAGCATGGAGCATCTGAAGCCATTCTTGCCGATGCCCACCCGCATATCGGTACGGATAAATTGCCACGGGTAATCGAGAACATGCGGAATACCATTATCGATTGTGGTGGAGAAGTTCATTTTCGTACCCGGATGGATGCCCTGATTATCGAAAATGAAGAAGTCAAAGGAATCGAAACCAATACGGGACGGACATTCCTTGGCCCCGTGATACTGGCAACAGGACATTCGGCACGGGATGTATATCGCTGGTTAGCAGCAAACAACGTAACGATCGAAGCAAAAGGAATTGCCGTTGGCGTTCGTCTGGAACATCCGGCCGAATGGATAGACCAGATACAATACCATTCCAAAAACGGTCGGGGAAAATACCTGCCGGCTGCCGAATATAGTTTTGTCACTCAAGTAGAGGGCCGTGGCGTATACAGTTTCTGCATGTGCCCCGGAGGATTCATCGTTCCTGCTGCCAGTGGACCGGAACAAGTGGTAGTCAACGGAATGTCTCCCTCCAATCGCGGATCACGATGGAGCAACTCGGGGATGGTAGTAGAAATACAACCGGAGGACTTACTTTGCGGACAATGGGGAATGAACAACGGACAACAGGCAACATCCTCCAATGACTCCCGCTTTTCCTCTTCCAATTCCCGGCTTTTGCAAGTTATGCATTTCCAAGAAGAACTGGAACGGCAGTGCTGGTTGCAAGGCGGCATGAAACAGACAGCACCGGCGCAACGTATGGCGGACTTTACACGAAAAAAACTCAGTTATGACTTGCCGGAGTCTTCTTATAGTCCGGGATTGGTGTCTTCTCCCCTACACTTCTGGATGCCGGAATTTATCAGCAAACGTCTGTCACAGGCATTTTTACAATTCGGGCGAATGAGCCACGGCTTTTTGACCAATGAGGCGGTTATGATCGGGGTAGAAACCCGGACTTCTTCTCCCGTTCGTATTGTCCGCGACAAGGAGACCCTTCAACATATTACCATACGCGGGCTGTTTCCTTGCGGTGAAGGAGCCGGCTATGCCGGTGGTATCGTTTCGGCAGGGGTGGATGGAGAACGATGTGCCGAAGCAGTAGCAAACTATTTAAATCGATAGCAGATCATGAACCAAAAACCAGAAATTGCCATTATCGAACCGAACACCCTTACTGCTCTCGGTTTGAAAAGCATATTAGAGAAGATCATCCCGATGGCAGTCATTCGTACATTTCACAACTTCGGCGAATTAGTGGATGACACACCCGATATGTACGCCCACTATTTTATAGCTGCTCAGATATATGTAGAGCATAATACTTTCTTCCTGCCCAGAAAGAAAAAGACAATCGTTCTGGCAGGAGAAAGCCAACCGTTCCAGTTATCTGCCGTACGGACACTGAACATTTACCAACCGGAAGAATCATTGGTCAAAGATATTCTGAAACTCCACCAACATGCCCATCACGACGGATATCCGGTGGAAGTCGCACCTCCGGTGCCAACCGTCGAACACGAATTATCCGCACGAGAAATTGAAGTACTTGTCTTGATCACCAAAGGACTCATCAACAAGGAAATAGCCGATAAGTTAAATATCAGCCTGACTACCGTTATCACCCACCGGAAAAACATTACGGAAAAATTAGGCATAAAATCAGTTTCCGGGCTTACCATTTATGCCGTAATGAACGGATACATAGAGGCCGACCGAATTTAAAAACAGACAAAAACCCTTCCACCATATGTTTTTGAAAAGTGATCATAAAAAGGAGAAGCTACCAGATTTACAGTACTCTTCTTATCCAATCCCAATAATTTTCTTTCGTAAGGTAAAAGCCAATACCCAATTCGTGCGCTGAGTATACCTATACCTGCACCGGCCAAAATATCATTGCACCAATGCCGTTCGTTATAGAGCCGTAAAAAAGCAACTCCACAAGCTATAGTATATGCACCTATACCATAAAGCCGAGAAGTATCTTTATATTCCATTCTCACTAACTCGGCTCCCATAAAAACCGTAGCCGTATGTCCTGACGGAAAAGAGTTAAAAGCTGTTCCATCCGGACGTTGTTCATCCACTATCCACTTCACCCCGTTGACCATAATTCCCATAGCAGCATAAGAAGTAGCGGTAATCAGAACACGGTCCACATAACTGTGCCGGGCTTTTGCTCCTAATAAACTCAAGCCGAAATTAGCAATTACCGGTACGTATTGTATATAATCATCTGCATGAAAATAACGTCCGTCACGCCATTCCGCCAATCCATCACGTACTTCTCTATTTAAAGACCTAAACCAGGGAGTGGAAACGCCCACTGCGCCGACAGCGATAAGAGATGCAGGAAGTATTAATTGGGTAGTACGGAAACCATGACTCCGTTTCATGATTTCAAGAGAATCTGCAGAAGCATTTTGTGCCCGGAAATGAAACGGACACAGCAATAATATAAGAAGAAAAAATAATCTGATTTTCATCTTTCATTGTTGTAAATAAGTTGAATACTGAATGTTATCTTAACTGTGCATTTCTGTATCAGAGACGCAACAGGTACACATCCAATTCCAACTTTCACAACAATCCGGGAAGAAAGCAAAAACAAGATCTGCCCCATTGCATTCCTCCGGTCATATAAAAATATTTTGGTCGTTTTTTCTATAAGAGAAATGCAAATGAGTTATTTCTAACTGCGATATGTCACTTAATCTGATTTATACCATAGGCTATATTATTTAAAGGGTGATTAATAAAAAAAGTGTGTTCCCGACAATATCCAGACTATAGTTAGGTACGACCAAGAACCTATGACCGACTGAATATATCGATGGAACACACCCTGTTTCAGGGCGCATTCACAAAGCATATTCTTTCGGTCAGTTAAAATTGGTCGTTTTACTATAGAAAGAATGACAATGTAAACACTCTGTATCTTGTTTTCTTAATTCAAATAAAGCCGCTACTTTTATTTCATGTCTATTTGAAAGACAAAAATAAGAATATCTTTCTTCATAGACAAACTTTATTTTGCATTATCTTATAAACCGGACACAAGAATAAATTCGCCCTAACTCTGGTTATAAATAAACAAACAGAAGTTATATCTCTATATTTAATAAGGAATAAACACAGAATATGTTTAGAATCCGGCTACATTTTACCATAATCCTAATAAATGAGGATTGTGTAACCGAGAAGTTTGCCGTTCCTTTGCAAGCAAAATAATAATATGATGAAAAGAAACTGCATTCTCATGGCCTTAACCTTTTTAACAACGGGTAATATTTGGGCCGAAGAGATTCCTAAAGACACGATCAAGGTAGTAGACGTAGAAGAAATTCTCATTATTGCTTCACCGAAAGAAAATCGTAAATTACGCGAACTCCCGACAGCCAGCACTCTCTTGTCACAACAGGACATGCAGGCAAACCAAGTGACTAACTTAAAAGGACTGAGTACATTAGTCCCCAATATATTCATTCCTGATTACGGTTCCAAACTGACATCGGCTATTTACATCCGTGGTATCGGTTCGCGCATCAATACACCATCGGTAGGATTATATGTCGATAATGTTCCCTATATAGACAAGTCCGCTTTTGACTTCAATTATTCCGATATCGAACGTATCGACGTGCTTCGCGGACCGCAAGGTACCTTATATGGACGTAATACAATGGGAGGCCTCATCAAAGTACATACAAAATCACCTTTCAGCTATCAGGGCACCGATTTACGTTTAAGCGCAGGAACGTACGGAAATTACAATGCATCGGTTACCCATTATCATCGGATGTCGGAACAATTCGCTTTTTCTGCCGGAGGTTTCTATGAACATGCAGACGGATTTTTCAAGAATGCAGCCAAAAACAATCAAAAGACCGACCGTATCAATGCCGGCGGCGGGCGTATCCGTGCCATCTATCTGCCAACAGAGAATCTAAAACTCGATTTTAACGTGAACTATGAGTACAGTGATCAAGGTGGATATCCCTATTTCTATACCGGAAAAGTCAATGAAGAAGAAAAAAAGAACGATCCACGGCAAGATAAAATAGGTCTGATCTCCTATAATGATGAAAGCAGTTATTATCGCAGTCTGCTGAATGCCAGCGCTAATATCGAATATCAAACACAACATTTCACGCTGAGTGCCGTAACCGGTTATCAACATTTAAAAGATCGTATGCTACTCGATCAGGATTTCACGGAGAAAGATATATTTACTCTTAATCAACAGCAGAGACTGAATACCTTATCTGAAGAGATCGTAATGAAGTCGAAGCCCGGAGGAAATTGGCAGTGGGCCAACGGCATATTCGGATTCTACCAATGGCTGAACACGGATGGTCCGGTTGAATTCAAAAAAGATGGAGTAACAGAAGTCATTGAAAATAATGCCAACAACAATTTCCCAAATTCTCCTGCCGCGCCAACCATGAAGCTGACTATCAACAACCCGACATTGAATGTGAGCGGCAATTTCGACACCCCGACATTCAGTGCTGCCATCTATCATCAATCAACTTACAATAATTTCCTGATAGACGGATTATCCATAACGGCAGGGCTACGTCTCGATTATGAAAAAATGTCGATGAACTACAATTCGGCCTCCACTCCGATGGACTTCAATTTTAAATTTTACATGCAGATGCCCCCCCCAAGACCGACTATCGATCTTGAAAGTAAAAACATGATAGCTCCGGCCGGCATCAACGGCAAATTATCAAATGATTATCTGCAATTACTCCCCAAATTTGCTATTCAGTACGAATGGAAAAAGGGGAACAATGTATATGCCACCGTTTCACGCGGTTATCGTTCGGGAGGATATAATGTCCAGATGTTTTCTGATCTGATACAGTCGGAATTGAAAAATTCGATGAAGGCTGCCATGATAGCAAATAAAGATTTTGCATCCATAGCGAATATGATTGAAATGATGATGCCGGAAGAAGACATTGACATAAAAGCCTCTACCACTTACAAACCCGAATATTCATGGAACTACGAGATCGGTTCACATCTCACTTTGTGGGAAGGCCGTTTATGGGCCGACCTTGCTGCATATTACATGGATACCAAAGACCAACAGATTTCCCAGTTTGCCGAGAGTGGCTTAGGACGTATCACCGTCAATGCCGGAAAGAGCCGCAGCTATGGAGCGGAGGCTGCCTTACGCGCCAGCATCACCGATGCATTCAGTATGAATGCATCCTATGGATACACCTATGCCACATTTACCGATTATGTTGTGAAACAAAAAGATAAAGACGGAAACTTACAGGATAAAGAAAATTATAACGGCAACTATGTTCCTTTCGTCCCCAAACATACACTCAATGTAGGAGCACAATATATTTTCCGGATCGCCCCCCGTCACTGGTTCGACCGCATCCAAGTAAATGCTAACTTCAATGCCGCCGGACGCATCTATTGGACAGAAGCGAATAATGTCAGCCAGGCATTTTACGGTACACTGAACGGGCGTGTCAGCTTAGAAAAAGGGAATGGTGCTATTGCCTTCTGGATACGCAACGCGCTGGATAAAGAATATCAGGCATTCTATTTCGAAACAATGGGCAACGGATTTATGCAGAAAGGACGGCCCATGCAATTAGGAGTGGACGTACGCTGTCGATTTTAAGCAAAAATGCAACTATAACAAGCTGATAATCAAAACATAAAAGAGTATATACTTTTGTCATACAAGAGTATATACTCTTACTATATAAAAGTATACATTCTTACCAGACAAAGGTTTATAGTTTAACTTTACAGTTTCTTTCAACTGCACGACTAAGACACAAGGTATCCATTAACAAGCCAATCATTCATTGATCGCCCCGCAATGAGGACAAATACCTTTATCGTGCAACTTTTCTCCACAATACCCGCAACGATACTTATAACCGCTTCCTTTACGAAGTTTCTTTAAAAATAAAACAACAAAACAAAGCAGAAAGAGATAGCCTATATAAAATTGTGTAGTAAGGATGAAAAAGAAGTAACAGAAAATACAGCAGGAAGTCAATCCGAGCAGATAGAAAACAGCCGCCGCCGGCGTAAGTTGCCGGAACAGATCATCGAGTACTGCCAGAAAAACAATAAGAAACACCCAGATACTCAACAAAAATACCGACAAGACAAACGGTACCTTGAAAGGTGAAAGCGTAGGATTAAAATAAAAATGCTGCCAGGTATCCGGAAAAAACACCTGCATCGATTCATAGATAGTGGCACTAAAAGCCATCAACAGACAAAGGAACAACGGATAAACACTATCGATGTCATTAAAATAGACCATCTGCAACTGCTTACGACGGAAAGCCCGAAACAGATAAGCACCCATAAACAGGGCAAAGACAATGACAAAATACGAAGCATGCGTATCGCTGAATAAATAAATAAACTGCGAAATGCTATCCGTAGGAACAAACGAATGAATCAGATCCTTTTCACGTATCCAACCTTGTGCCTCCTGTGAATGGGCAAGTTTCACCCAAACACTGTCTACGCTATCTGCCGGATGAATAGCAAACTCAGCCACAACTACCCGATCCCCACGGTAAAGACTGATAAAAGAATCTTTAACCGGAAGCCGCTCTAAAACAACAGAATCCGCTTGTACTTCAAAATTTGTATTATAAGTATAATGCCGCTCGGCAAGATAAGTTAACGAATCCTTCACCTGATCGCTCATCCCTTCTTTCTGAAGATCCGGCCGGGGATAGTGACAAGCAGTAAACAGCAGAAGACAAACCACAAAATAGCACCAAACACCCCAGAGCCGTTTCATATCCGGCTCCATCACGCATCGCATCACTCTATGGTAAAACGTTCTCATTGTGCGGCACTCACTTTCATCTGGCAATTTTTACAATCAAATGACAAACGGAACTTCTTTCCATCCGTCCCTACCAAATAATAAGGTTCCTTATAAGGTGAACGCTCGTGCTGGTGAATAGGACACCACCCCATACTGTAGCGCAGACAGTGCTTACAAAACATCAGTACGGCAGCTTCCACCGGTTGCTTTTCGTAAGCCGGTTCCACCTCTTTCACTCCATGATCCTGATAAAAAGAGGCGGCACGGGTATTCATTACATTACCTAAATAAGAAAGTGTTTGCTGCGGAAAAGTATGAGTAGTAGGTTTCCATACAGCCAATTCACGACGATAATTCACTTTACGGGCTATGATCAGCTGTTCAACGAGTTGCCGCCGTAATTCAGAAAGTACGGAAGCCGGAATAAACCAATTCTCCGAGAAGTCAATATCAATCCGTTCCGCTTCAAAAGGAGTGTTTCCCAACTTCGCAAGTTGATTTTTGAGATTATCCGCTTGCGGAGTGCGGGCCGGTTCCCGGTCTCGGGGTAAAGTTAGTGTCACACTGTTGTCATCTTCATCCGTCATAGTAAGTGAAAAGCCGAAATTATTCTCCGCCAACAAGATACATACTGCTATTTTTCTTTCGGATGACTTACGGGCAAGAATTCGTTCAAACTCCTGGTCGAAATTCCGATACAGCATCGTGCGGGGTTTGATACGAGGCATTTCCTGCGGATAAAGTTTATTTCCATCCACACGGTTGATTCGGAATCCCTGCAAACGTCCTTGTTCGTCAAGATAGCAAACACCGTCACCGTTACTAAACGACTTCACACCAGCCACCGTCAAGTAGTTTCCCCGGCTCTCTTTCATCGTCCCCATCTCTTCTCCCAACGATTTCGGAGTGTCAAAAGAGAAAATATCTTTGCTCCTTCCGTGCAGAAAATAACGGGTAAAGCCACGACTGAAACTCTTATCCAACTGCGGTTTAAAATCAAAACGACATTTTCCGGAAGAAGCACGGGTATACTCTTTACGCCGCGCAAAAATAGCATCGAGCTTCTGTCGGTAGGCAGCCGTAACATTCTTGACGTAAGAAACATCTTTCAACCGTCCCTCGATCTTCAAAGAGGAAGCCCCCGCATCCAATAACGCTTCCAACTCCTCACTCTGATTAAGGTCCTTCAGTGAGAGCAGATGTTTGTCTTTCGCTATTATTTTCCCTTCCGCATCTACCAGACTGAACGGCAGGCGACAGAACTGCGCGCATTCTCCACGATTGGCGCTGCGCCCGAAACAGGCCTGACTGACATAACATTGCCCGCTATAACTGACACACAAAGCTCCATGCACAAAAACTTCAAGCGGAATATCGGGACATGCCTCATGTATTTTGCCAATCTCCCGCAACGACAGTTCACGCGCCAATACCACTTGCCGAAAACCCGCATCACGGAGAAATTTCACTTTATCTACAGTCCGGTTATCCATTTGCGTACTTGCATGAAGCGGTATAGGAGGTAATTCCAGTTTCGCAATGGCCATATCCTGCACAATCAATGCATCCACCCCTATTCGATACAATTCCCGGATCATCTCCTCCGTCTCTTTCAGCTCCTCTTCTTTCAGGATGGTATTGACAGTGACATAAATGCGTACATTGTATAAATGTGCATATTCCACCAGAGCCGCAATATCCTCCAACGAATTAACGGCGGCAGCACGGGCTCCAAACTTCGGAGCACCGATGTATACCGCATCTGCCCCATGATTGATCGCTTCGATACCACACTCCAAATTCCGGGCCGGAGCCAGAAGTTCTATTTTACGCTGCTTTATCATTT
>CEAH01017126.1_pt1 | contig 11410 bp, 8 predicted proteins | sample 557571 | NCBI WGS metagenome assembly CEAH01 (sample SAMEA3182092, study PRJEB8094) | gut metagenome | biome: human; feature: gut; material: Stool; isolation source: human stools | place: Canada | collected 2013-11-25
AAGAGGGTTCAAGTGAAAGAAAAACGGTGGGCTTTGATCATGCTGAATAGGACCGCGCTCACCGTTTTTCTTGTACGCGTCGTTTTTGTACTTTTTGAAACGCATCGTTTTTGTTAAGCGGCACGTCTGGTTTTTCCGGATTTATGTAAATGACATCGAACTTCGCATCTCTGAACTTTTTTTAGAGAAGCTGACTGCTGGCTCTCAGGTGATCACTATAACTGATGTAGAAGAAGTAATCAATCGTATGGGGAAACCTGAAGAGATGGAAACAGGGACTGAGGAGAATGCTGCTTCCGGTTCCGGAAATACGAAGGGCGCCTCCGGTGAAGGTTATGGTTCCGGTTCCTGGAATAGTGATAATAATTCTTCTTATACTTCAACCCGTCGCCGTTTGTATCGCAATCCGGACGATAAAATGCTGGGTGGCGTGATAGGGGGACTTAGTGTTTATTTAGGTTGGGATTCCACTTGGTTCCGTTTGGTTCTTGTTTTTTGCGCAATCTTTGGTTTCAAGTTCTTGATCCCTATCTATATCATTTGCTGGATAGTGATTCCCGAAGCTCGTACGGCGGCTGAAAAGTTGAACATGCGTGGTGAAGCTGTTACGGTAGAGAACATTGGAAAGACTGTAACTGATGGTTTTGAGAGAGTTACAAATAATGTAAACGATTATATGAAGTCTGATAAACCTCGTACTTCTATACAAAGGACTGGTGATACATTATTAATGATTGTCGGTTGGTTCCTGAAGATTTGTCTGATTATTGTGGCTATCATTTGCAGTCCGGTACTGTTTGTTTTCGGTATTGTATTTGTGGCTTTGCTCTTTGCCGCTATTGCAGTTGCTATTGGTGGTGGTGCAGCGTTGATGTCTTGGTTCCCGGCTATTGATTTTGTATTACCTATATCTCCTTTGTCAGCCATCGTACTATATATTGCAGGTATCCTCGTAGTGGGTATTCCTCTGGTTAGCCTTGTTTTCGCAATCTTCCGTCCAGTGTTCAATTGGCAACCTATGGTTTCCGGGTTGAAGTGGACATTGCTTATTCTGTGGATTGTTAGTGCTACCATCTTCTTTATCTGCTATACCATGCAAGGATTTACATTCCCGGAATTGCTGATGCGAGGGTAACAGATTGTTATTTTAGTTTTTCTGGGGGCTTGGAGATAGTCTTGAAAATATCTCCAAGCTATTTTTATTAATCATAAATATAAATACTATGAATCGGACGCGTTTTTATTATCTTGACTTATTACGGGTTTTCCTTACTATGCTGGTGTTCTATCATCATTCTGCGGTTGCTTTCGGAGCTTCCGGTGGATGGTATTACATATCGAAGGAAACAACTACTGGCCTAACTCAAGGCTTGCTCTCAGCATCTATGGGCATTGACCAATCCTATTTTATGAGTCTTTTCTTTTTTATCTCTGCCTATTTGATGCCCTTTTCTTTTGATCGTAAAGGAATGAAATCTTTTATATACGATCGTCTCAACCGTTTAGGTATTCCTCTTTTGATTTATAGTTTTCTAGTCAATCCTCTATTAATATATTGGATATACGGTGTATGGGGTAGACCGGGTTTTGGACCGATGTGGTTTGTATTTACACTGTTGATTTTTGAATTGAGTTACGCTGTTTATCGCCATTTTTGTACAAAGCGGTTGGTACTGAAGTGGAAATATCCTGCAATAATGGGTATTCTTCTATTTATGCTAATGACGGGTGCCGCAGCATTCCTCATTCGGCTTTATGTTCCTGTAGGAAGTGAAGTTTTAGGATTGCAGCTGGGGTTCTTTCCTTTATATATAGGTATGTATTTGTTGGGAATTGTGGCACATCGTAATCACTGGTTGGATAAAATCTGTGTGAAGAATGCACTTCCCTGGTTTCTTATAGCAATTCTTTGTGGCATTCCTTCTTTATTGATTGTAATGAGTAGTTTTTCAGAACAGATGGATTTATTCTCGGGTGGATGGAATTTGCAGGCTTTATTTTATGCCCTTTGGGAACCTGTTATGTGTGTGGGTATTTGCTATTTTCTGTTAGCATACGGGAAGGCTCATTGGAACAAACCGATGCCTTTGGTCCAGAAATTGTCCACTGATAGTTACGCGGCTTATTTTATTCATCCGGTTGTTGTGGTAGGTTGTATATTTGTTATGGAACTTTTGCCGGTCTCTCCATTGATGCGATTGGCATTGGTTTGTGTGGTGGGCATTCCGTGTTGTTTTATTGCGGCAAGAGGAGTGAGGTTAGTGCTGGGAACGGTTGGCGTGAAGATGTAACAAAAAAAAGGGAGTTCGAAAAATTCGGAACTCCCTTTGTGTATAATCATCTCTGATTTATTTCTTCATCCTTAGTACTCTGATTCCTGTCCAGTTATCATTATTCTGTAGCATTTGTCCTAAAGCCACTTTGGAAACCACCACTTTCTTTTCTTTAGAAGAAGCATGCAGCAGACTCAGTTTGCCGTTTACATAGAAAGCAATACCCATATGAGCCACATCCAATCCCGGAGTATTCGTTGTAATAGCAATGATATCACCATTCTTTATCCAAGGCAGACCATTAAACGGTAGCTTATCTTTGGGAACATAATGAAATTCCTGACCATTCAATGACTTCTCGATCTCTTTCATTTTTGCTACATTCTCCGGAGAATTACTCAGCTGCTTGTACAGTTCCGGATGAGAAGACATGTAAGAAAGAGAAACTTTCTGGGTATATGGGCTGTAAGCTGTTGTTACGTCTTCCAGGAAACCGTTACGGATACCATTGTTTACCCAGTCTGCAATGTAGTGCAGGCGTGAAGGATAACCGTTGATTTTTCCATCACGGTAGCGAATCTTTTGCAGATTGGTAGCAAAATCGCCTTCAGCTACCTGTCCGTCTTCGGTAGGAGAGAGGGCCATAGCAAGAGTATATTCTACAAAGGTGGTGCAATCTACTTCATCACAATTGATGATAAGTTCTTCTTCGCCATCAGTAACTTCCAACGTATGTGCTACGTAAGGAATATCCAGAAAATTTATTCCATTGTTCAGCATGGCGTTGTCTTTCTCATCTGTCTGAGCACTGACAGTAGCTACACAAAGCGCACTGAACAGGAGGGTAATCATTGTTTTCATTGTTCTTTCGTTTATTAATATAAATAAAAAAGGATGTCGCAAAAGTACGACATCCTTTTCATAAATCCTTAATTTGGACAGATTAAATTTAATATTGATAGATTAAATTTTTGTAATCCGCCTTTTTGTCAAATGGTACGATGGAGAAGCCGTATTCAATGGCATTTTCTACACCGGGACGAATCAGATACGGTTCGTGTGCTATAGCTCCCCAACTATTATCACCACCTACACCCATCATACGATAGTCGATAAACATATCTACCTGTTTCACGGGTTGTGGGTCGGTGAGGTGACGGTGATTCGTTTCGTTGGTACGTGGAGCACCATTGTCGATGGTTTCGCCGCTATCCAGACTTCCAAGCAGATAGTTGGAAGCATTCAGTTCAAACGTACGGTCGGCAATGAAGAGTAAACCGGCTTTTTGTTTAGTGGTGAGTGCACACCAGTAAATATCCGTACGATGCTCATTTTCTTGTGGACGGATGTACGGTTCGTACAAGTCCTTTATCGGAGTAGTATATTCTCCGATAAACTGGGAAGTGCGACGATCACGATAGTTCTCTTCCGGACCACGGCCGTAGTAAGTAAGGTCGTTTAATATTTCCGATAATTGCATGCGCAAACCTACACGGGGTATCATCGGAGTTTCCGTACCTTCGGCTACAAAGCGATTATCCACTTTGATAATACCATTGGCAAATACCTTATAGGTAATTTCCCACTGCGCATCTACCTGCGGAAAACGATAGGTAACTTTTACAATGGACTTGTCACCATCTTTAGAAACATTGAACGATTCTGCCTTAGGTGTCTGGTAACTGGCCTCGCGCCATGCTTTCAGGCGAGTGGGAAGTTTTGCTCCGTAATCATTATCGGTAGGTGCACGCCAGAAGAAAGGTTGCGGGCCCTGGCCGTTATGGATATACTCTTGTTTCTTATAGATATAAGAGGTCAGCAAGCCGCTTTGTTTATCAAATGTAGCCTTGAAATCATCACCGCTGAAAACAACCTGTGAAAAGACTTCATCTACTTTAGCGGGATCCATGCGTACCACTTCTTTCTTAAAGAACGGATGAACATAAGTTTGTTCACGTGCGATTACCGTACCAACCGGTAAGAAAGGTTCTGCATTACGTATGGTTGCATAGAACTCGATGCGTATATCTCCCGTAGTATTCTTTTCTTTAGGAATACCTTGCAGGAATGCACTGGTAGCTGTCTTACCCGGAGCAGCATTGATATTATCCATCTGACCTTTATAAATCTCTTTTCCATGATCGCGAACGACATAGTGGAAATCATATTTATTCAGATCAGTAAATGAGAAGTCATTGCGTATCTGCACCGTGCAGGTTTGCGGATCGAACTTAATGAATTTAATGTTCTGATAAACCTTACCCATTTCAATAGTCTGGGGCTTTATACTGCGGTCGGGATAAACTACACCATTGATACAGAAGTTGCCATCGGAAGGAGTTCCGGTATCGCCGTAGTCACCACCATAATTCCAGTATTTGCGTCCGTCGCTGGTCTTGGCGGCAAAGCCTTGATCTACCCAGTCCCAGATGCAACCACCCTGCAATATCGGATATTTCTCAATCATATCCCAATAATCCTGGAAGTTGCCAAGACTGTTACCCATAGCATGAGCATATTCACACAAGATAAGCGGACGAGTCATTTCCTTATTCTGGGCATACTTTTCAATAGATTGGGGAGAAGAGTACATCGGACAGTAAATATCTGTATTCCATTCTAATCCGGCACGTTCGTACTGGATAGGACGGCTATCGAGCATCTTCAGAGTATTATAAGTAACGTAGAAGTTCAGTCCGTTTCCGGCTTCGTTACCCAGTGACCAGATGATTACAGACGGATGATTCTTATCGCGTTCGTACATGTTCATGGTACGGTCGAGGTGAGCATTCATGAATAACGGATTGTTACCCAAAGTACCACCTACATTGAGGTTATAACCCATACCGTGGCTTTCAATATTTGCTTCATCAATTACGTACATGCCATATTGGTCGCAAAGCTCGTAGAAGCGTTCCTGTTGCGGGTAGTGGCAAGTGCGTACGGTGTTCACATTATACTTTTTCCAGAGTTCGAAATCCTTGATCATAAGATCTTCCGGAACGTAATGTCCTGTGTATTCATTATGCTCATGTACATTCACGCCTTTTATAAGAATAGGCACGCCATTCACAAGCAGTTGCTTATCCTTAATCTCTATCGTACGGAAACCTACCTTGCAACTGGTAGCTTCTATTACTTCGCCATTGGTGCGTTTCAGACTGATGACGAGTGTATAAAGATTAGGTGTTTCAGCTGTCCAATGCTTTATACCACGGAGGGTTTTCTTTGTGAATTCTACTTCATTCTGATCACCTTCCACACGGGTAGAGGATTGGGTTACTTGCTGATCCTGATCATCGAGTAAACGATAGGAAACTACATAAGGAGACTTTATATCACTTTCGTTCGTAAGCTTCACTTTCAGTTGCAGGATACCGTCCTTGTAATAAGGATCCAGCGGAGTTTCTACCTTGAAGTCTGAAATATGAATTTTAGGCGTAGCATAGAGATAGATATCGCGCTCTATACCGCTGATGCGCCAGAAGTCCTGACATTCCAGATAATTGGCATCCGAGAAACGGTGTACCTGAATGGCAATCATATTCTTGCCTTTTTTGACCATGGCGGTAACATTGAAGCGGGCAGGAGTTTTGGCATCCTTGCTCATACCTACAAACTTGCCATTCATGTAATAGAAAGCAGCACCGCGCACACCGTCTGCACTGAGGAAGATTTCTTTTCCATCCCAGTCATTACCTACAACGAAATCGCGGCGATATGTACCTGTCGGATTCCAGTCTTTGGGTACATAAGGCGGATTAGGCTTGTCCCAATAAGGTTCGTAACCCTTAGAACAGAACTCGTAAGGCTGGTTGACGTAGATTGGAGTACCGAAGCCTTGCAATTCCCAGTTACCCGGCACATTGATGTCCGGCCAACGGTTCACCTCAGTACGCACGTTCATGAAGTCTGTGGGACGGTCGGCAAAGTTTTCCACATAGTTGAACTTCCATTTCCCGTTGAGGGATAGGCGGCTGGCTCCGTTCGTCCGGTCGTTGACGATAGCATCTTCTTCGGTGGCATAAGAAGTGAATGTACTCCGGGGAGCCTCCTTGTTGATACTGGTCAACTTCGGATTGGTCAACTGGTCGTAACGGTCTTCCTGTGCCTGAAGGGCGAGGGGTAGTAATACGAGACAGGTGATAAAAGTCAATTTTTTCATGAGTTGATATATTAATTATTTTTTCTCGAATTTCACCCCGTCACGCAACCACTTCTCTAGTTCTTCTGTCCACTGACGTTTGTAAGTGAAGTTATCACGGAAGCCCCAGCCATGTCCGCCAATGGGGTAGATGTGCATGGAAACGGGAACTTTCTGTTGGTTGAGAGCAAGGAAGTAGCCGATACTATTCATGGGCGGCACAGCGCCATCATCAGCAGAAAGTACGATGAAAGCTTGTGGAGAGCGGGGAGATACACGACGTTCCAGAGAATACGCATCTTCCAGTTCCTTGGTCGGGTTATCACCAAGAAGGTTCTTGCGCGAACCTCCATGAGTAATACCCGGTACCATCGAGATTACCGGATAAAGTAATATCTGAAAGTCCGGACGCGTTTCATCACTACTGTAAAGTGTAGAGAGAGAAGCGGCCAGGTGTCCGCCTGCCGATGCTCCCATAACGCCTACCTGATTCGGATTGATACTCCATTCTTTTGCATGCTGGCGAATAATGCGGATAGCCTGTTCTGCATCTGAGAGGGGCACTTCGCGGTTTCCGTTCGGCATACGATATTTCAGGACGGCATACGTGATTCCCTGTGTGTTGAACCAGGATGCCATGTCATGGCCTTCGTGATTCATTGCCAGGCGGGCATATCCGCCGCCCGGACACATCAAGATAGTCATGCCGTTCGGCTTTGCCGGACGATAAACCGTGATGGTGGGATTAACGACATTGGCCACACGACCGCCGTTCAAATCTTCCTGATCTCCTGTCAGGCCATTCGTATTAGGAGCACCGTTGGGCCACAAGGGTATCTCAACGGGCTTCTGAGCAGATAGCAGAGTTGACATAAACAGTGCTGTGATAAATAAAATTGTTCTCATTGTATTTTTATTATTTGGTTTTCATCGAAGCCTTGATGAAGTAAATTATCAGCAATGCATAAGCACCCAATGCCAGTACTTCGGACCACGTATTGTTTACCCAGGCATCATTCACCAGGTTGATACCTCCGAAACGCATTGCTGCGCTGACTACGCCCATAAGCGCACCACCGGCAATGAAACCGGATGCCAACAACGTACCTTTTTCGCCACGTTCTGCATTAAGAGCAGCATCCTTGCTACGGCTGGTTACGTACCAGTTCACAGCACCACCCACAACGAGAGGAATGTTCAGTTGTAACGGAATGAACATACCCAATGCAAATGCCAATGCGGGAATTTTGAATGCATTCAGTACGATAGCAAGTACTGCACCAATGCCGTAAAGCAACCAGGGAGCACCCACGCCATTCATTAACGGTTCAATAACTGCCGCCATCGCATTAGCTTGTGGAGCAGCCAGTTGTCCGCTGGTAAATCCGTATGTCTTATTCAGGATAATCATTACACCACCTACGGTTGCAGCTGAAACAATCGTTCCGAGGAACTTCCAGGCTTCCTGTTTGGCGGGTGTACTACCCAACCAATAACCGATTTTCAAGTCAGTAATGAAACCACCTGCCATAGATAGTGCTGTGCACACAACGCCACCCATTACCAATGCAGCTACCATTCCTTCAGGACCTTTCAAACCAACGGATACCATCACTACCGATGCCAGAATCAATGTCATCAGCGTCATGCCGGAAACCGGGTTCGTTCCTACGATTGCAATGGCATTGGCAGCCACAGTCGTAAACAGAAAAGCGATACCTGCCACCAACAGAATAGCTACCACAGTATGCAGCAAACTGCCTTGCATCACATCGAAGTAGAAGAATAAGAATACCAGTAACAGCGTTATAATAGAACCGATAGCAATAATCTTCATAGAAATATCGCGCTGAGTACGCTTCATGCTGGCTTCTACATTGGATTTTCCACCCATCTCCTTAGCTGCCAGTCCTACAGCACTCTTGATAATGCCCCACGACTTGATGATACCGATGATACCTGCCATAGCGATACCGCCGATACCGATGCTCTTGGCATAATAATTGAAAATCTCTTCGGGAGCCATGCTGCCTACGGTAGCCACAATTGACGGATTCCACTGGTTCAGCACGCTGTCACCCCAGATCATGGACATTCCCGGAATGATAATCCACCATACAGCCAGTGAACCGGCACAGATGATGGAAGCATATTTCAGACCTACAATATAGCCCAAACCAAGTACGGCCGCACCTATATTCACTTTGAATACCAGTTTTGCTTTATCAGCCAACATCTCACCAAAGCCGCATACACGTGTGGTGAAATTTTCGTTCCACCAGCCAAATGTGGCAATGATGAAGTCATATAAACCTCCAATAATACCTGCCAGCAACAACGGTTTGGCCTGGCTTCCGCCTTTTTCGCCCGATACCAGTACCTGTGTGGTAGCTGTTGCTTCGGGGAAAGGATACTTGCCATGCATATCACTTACAAAATATTTACGGAACGGAATGAGGAAGAGAATACCCAACACACCTCCCAGCAGAGAGCTGATGAATACTTGGGTGAAAGTAACTGTGATTTCTTCCGGATAAGTTTCTTGTAGAATGTATAAGGCGGGCAGGGTAAAGATGGCACCTGCCACGATAACGCCGGAACTGGCGCCGATGGATTGGATAATGACATTTTCTCCTAACGCATTCTTACGTTTGGCTGCGCCTGATACGCCCACGGCAATAATTGCAATAGGAATGGCTGCTTCGAACACTTGTCCTACTTTCAATCCCAGATAGGCTGCCGCAGCCGAAAAGAGGATAGCCATAGCGATACCCCATAATACAGACCAAAGGTTAACTTCCGGGTACTTCTTGTCAGGGCTCATCAACGGGTTGTAGACCTCGCCCGGTTTCAGTTCACGGAATGCATTTTCCGGTAGACCGGTCAATTTCTCTTCTTCTTGTTTCATAGTTTCTTAATTGCTTTTATGTTTTATAGTTATTATGTCGTCAATTAATTGTTTATTTTATCCAAATCAGCTTCAAAGAAAGCAAAAAAAAAGGAGAATTGAAAAATTCTCCTTTATTCTTATATATAAAGATGCTTATTTTGCATCTTTCGGTGTCATATCTCCTTCTACAAAGAGTCGCATCATTTCTGTTTTGGCATTCGTGCGCAAAGTGATGGACTTTTTGAAGTGTCCCGGATACTTGCCTGTTCCGTTGTAAGTAATCTTAACGGTTCCGGTTTTGCCCGGCAATACGGGTTCCTGGGTATATTCGGGAACTGTACATCCACAGGAAGCTACGGCTTGATGTATAACCAGCGGAGCATCGCCCACATTGGTGAATGTGAATACACAACTTACTACCGGATCATTTTCTGAAAATGTACCGAAGTTATGTGAGGTCTTATCAAACTTAATATCAGCTTTCCCCTGTGCCGAAACGTAACCAATGCTCAGTACGAGCATAAACATATACAATGTAAGTCTTTTCATGTCTATAAATCTTTTGTATTACACAGTGGGCAAAGGTAAGGCATTTTTGTGAAAATTAATCCAATGATGTGCGAAATAGTATTAAATGCGCCTCAGAAGGTGCTGTGGCGTATGATTAATAGTGAAAAATAAGGGAAAGAAAGTGCCGAAATCAGCTCTGTATCATGCAGGTATTTCTCTTTTTCCGTGCCTATATTCTCGAAATAATGATAGTTATATTCGGGATGGAGATGGATGCAACGGTGAATTTCTTCGGTACATTGAGAAAGTTTCATGATGACAATGGTAGTCTTTTCCTCCATATATTTCTCTATTTCTTCGGCGGTAATGATACCGGGAATAACGGTCAGACGTTCCTTCTGGCTGGCAATGTGGAGTCCTGCACAGGCACCTGCTGCAATGAAGGCGGGGATACCGGCAATGTGTTGCACAGGAATATTGTCGGCTTGCAGTTTCTCAAAGATATAGTGTATGGAAGAATAGAAACCTGCGTCTCCTTCGGCAACGATGCTGACTTTTTTATTTTCTTTATGAAGCAGGGAAGCTTCGTTATACACTTTATCGTAGGCTGCGAAAGCCTGTTCCCGGTTCTTACTCATAGGCAATGCAAAGCGGGAGAGGGCAGTATCCGGAATGTCCAGCGCATGCAGTATGTCGACAGCACGCGAAAATATCTGTCCACTTGTGGTGCGAGTTTCAGGACAAAAGATACAATCGGCATTTTGCAGGGCTTTCAAGCCTTTCAGGGTGATAAGGTCCGGTTCGCCGGGACCGAGGGATACGAATATGACGGGGTTGGACATTTTGTTAGTGATTAATGGTTAGTGTTTAGTGATAAGCACCCTCATAATAACTTTTATGGGGAGTGCAAAATTGGGGATTTTCTGAATATAAAACAAAATAAAACCCGATTTCTTGTTTATCTATCTTTTCTTGCTTACTAAAGTCAAACGCTCTGGTGCAACGGTACTTTTTAATGAACCGAATGCAATAATAGCTTGCTTACCAACTTGATGCTATCAATATACTTGTCTGCCGTTCAATGAAGCAAAGGCCTGTACGAGAAAAGATTAGCGTGTAAAGTCTGAAAACTGTTGGAAAAAACGGTTGAAAGACTTGATTTCGCCTTCCTGATGTAGTATATTTGTAGGGCGTTGGAGAGAACATAACTTTAATAGTAAACCTAAAAAACTTAGCAAATGATAAAATCTAATCTTTCTTTTCCGGACTTTGGCGGATATGTATTATTACTGCCGGTTTTCTTGTTTTTAGTAATATAATTTTATTGTTTAGAATTGGGATATCCGTTCTTGGAATAATTACATACGAAAAACGATAAAGGCGATACTTCCTCATAAGGATTATCGCCTTTTTTGTTTGTATTTATCGCTTTTTGCTTTTAAGTACCCCTTTTACGTTTTTAATAAACGTTGGATACATTTTTTAAAAACGTTCCTGTTATTCTTTAAAAACGCTGTTTATCGTTATTAATAGGGTTGTTGGTTTTGTTGTGATTTATTTTTGATGATTACAATTTGTTCATCTCTTCTGTTT
>CEAH01011610.1_pt1 | contig 11282 bp, 8 predicted proteins | sample 557571 | NCBI WGS metagenome assembly CEAH01 (sample SAMEA3182092, study PRJEB8094) | gut metagenome | biome: human; feature: gut; material: Stool; isolation source: human stools | place: Canada | collected 2013-11-25
AAGGCGGAGGTGGTGTAGCTGCCGTCACCGGCCGTGGCATCGTACCAGGCGTTGTAGTCGGCGCTGCGCAGAGCGTTCTCGACCAGCGCGTCACGGTAGATCTTGCCGAAGCTGTCGAAATACATGACATGCACGCCGTAGGACGTTTCGATGATGCCGGTATCGCCGGGCTTGCGGTCGGCGTCGAAGCACCAGTCGCTGAACTCGGTGACCATCTGGCCGGGCATGATGTTTTCATACAGGCCGCCCTCGTCGCCGTTGGAATCGGCGGTGTATTCCTTGGCCAGCTCGCCGAAGCTCTCGGCGGTCTTGTCGCCGGCTTCGTACTCGGTCAGGACGTCTTCGGCCTTCGTGCGGGCCTCGTCCATCGCGGTCTCGTCGGTGGTGTCGCTGACGGAGAAGAGGATGTGGCGGACGTTCGGCAGCTGATAGTCGTTCGTACTGCGGGAGACGAAGTAGAGGACGTAGTAGACACTGTCGGTGGCGATATAGGTGGTATCACCCTCGGCACGGCCGGAATCAAACAGCCAGTCGGCAACGTCGGTGCTGAGGGAGCTGTACAGCTGGTTCTCTTTCAGCGTGGCGCTGTCTTCCGCATAGGTCTCCTTGGCGGATTCCAGGCAGTTTTCGTAAGCCTGATCGATGAAAGCCTGCTCGTCGCCCTGCGTGTCAGCAGCCATCTTGGAGGCCAGCTCTTCCTTGAGAGCGGTCAGCTCTTCATCGGAGAGGGTCTCAGCCTCGGCCTCGGCGTCGTCATCTTCCGTGTCAGTGCTGTCGGTCTGGAACATGGCGTCGGAGACCAGGAACTGCCGGTAGGTCACGGCGTCATAGCTGTTGGGGTCAGCGGCGTATTCCGACGCGATCTGCTCGTCGGTGTAGGTAAAGCCGTTCTGGGTGGCGGTGGCGTAGCTGTCGGCCAGCGTCACGACCTCGAGATACTCGCGGAAATTCTTCTCGTTGCAGCCCGTGCCGTAGACACCTGCAATGTAGCCGCTGGTGTTCGTGCCGTAGTAGGAGGCATACAGCGCCAGGGAGGAGATCTGCGAGTCGATGGAAGCCTGCTCGTCTTCGGAGAGCGTGTGGCCGTCAGCCTTTGCCGCGTCATAGAGGGCATAGGCGTTGGAGGCGTTGATCAGGCCCTGATCGGTGAAGTAATCGGCCCAGGTCTCGCCGGACTCTTCGTCATAGACCTGCTCGTCGAGCGGCGTGTCGGAGTCGATGACGTAGCTCATGAAGTCGCCGTACTGGTTCTGCATGTTGCCGTAGGCGCCTTTATAGAAGTAGTTGACCATCGCGGGCGTCAGCTTGTGCGTGCCGACGGTGGCAGCCGTGGTGTGGGAAGCGAAGAAGCCGCTCGTCAGCATGTAGAAGAACACGACGATGCAGACGATCAAAACAGCGCAGACGGCAATCAGCGTCGTCTTCAGGCCCTTGCTCATACCTTTCTTTGCTTCGTTGGCAGCTGCGGGAGCGGCGGCCTCTTCCTTGCGCTTGTTCTTTTCGCGGGATGCGCTCATGTGGGATCATTCCTCTCATTAGTCATAAGTCTGAGTTTTGCTGCAAACCGGCGGCAGTCAGCCGATCAGGCAATTCAATGCGTATTATACCGAAAACAGCCGCTATATGCAAGCAAAATTTTGCAAAAGGGAAAAAGTAATAGTGAAAAGGGAAGAAGTGCGGTACCGGCTGCGCCAGCGATCCCGATCGTGCCGCTCCGCAGCACACCACACCGATTCACTCTTCACTATTACTTCTTACTTCCTATAAACACAGGTATCCCCGCAGAAGCCGTGCGGATCCAATTATAACCTGCACGAAACGGGCAGGTGGGTTGCCTCTTTGCTGCTTCTCTGCTTCCAACGTCCACCACCGGTCAGAGCCGTGGGCGGGAGGCCTGCAATCGACAGCAAAAGTATCCGGCATCCCCTAAATATAATGTGGGTTTAAGTGGACCCGTCACGCACCCCGCAGGGATACGCGTTTATTATTATATTTGTAGTTTGCTGCGGCGCGGCGGAATTATGCTTCCGGTGCGTCGTCTTCCTCGTAGATGAGATCCATCAGTGCGCTGTAGACCTCCTCGAGCTCCGCGTCGTCTTCGATGGCTTCGAGGAATTCCTCACCGTTTTCCTCCACGGATTTGAGGATGCTGACCTCAAGATCCTCTTTCTCATCGTCGTTGCCGCTGCCGGCCGGGACGAGGGCGAGATAGCGGCTGCCGTTGTGCTCCAGCTCGGCCAGAACTTCCAGCTCGTATTCCTTGCCGTCTTCGTCGGTGATGCTGATGAAATCGTCGCCGTATTGCTGCTCCATGGGACTCCTCCGTATCACTTGATCTTGGCTCTATTTTAACCTGCGGGCCGGATAAAATCAAGAGGAATTTGCTGACCGGATGCGGCCTGCCGCACGCCGGAACGCCATTTTATTCCGGAAAACCTGCCAAACAGGGCGTTTTTGCCCCATGCGCGCGGGAAAAAAGCGGAAGAAGAAAAAGACTGCATGGATTTCAAAATTTGTTTTCAAAATAATTGACAGATGTGTTATAATTGCTTGGATAGCATGATATATAGTGGCGCAATGCGCCGTTTGCCTGTATAACAGAAAAAAGTATGGAGGGTCCGTATGGCTCAGCAAAAAAGAAATGAAGCTGCGAAGAAGTCCGGCGCAGGCCATGTCTTCGCGGTGCTCGGCAAGGTGATCGGGACGGTCTTTCTGACCGCATTTCTGGCGTTTCTGATCTTCGCCTGCCTGTTTGCGGTCTATGTGAAGAACGACCTTTCGCAGCAGGCCGAGTGGGCGGCCGACAGCTTCTCGCTCGACCAGACCTCGGTCATCTACTACGAAAACCCCGAGACCGGGAAATATGAGGTGCTGCAGACGCTCTACGGCGGCTCCAACAGCACCTGGGTCGAATACGATGATATCCCGAAAAACCTCATCCACGCCTGCATTGCCATCGAGGATAAGCGCTTTGAAAAGCACCAGGGCGTCGACTGGGTCACCACCCTGCGCGCCTGCTTCAAGATGTTCCTCGGCAAGAGCGAGGCCGGCGGCTCCACCATCACCCAGCAGCTCATCAAGAACCTCACGGGCGAAAAGGAGGTCACGGTCCGCCGCAAGCTGGTCGAGATCTACCGCGCACTGGAGTTCGAAAAGACGCACACGAAGAAGGATATCATGGAGTGGTACCTCAATATCATTCCGCTCGGCGAAAACTGCAAGGGCGTCCAGTCGGCCTCCCGCGTCTACTTCGGCAAGGATGTCAAGGACCTGAGCCTGGCCGAGTGCGCGTCGCTCATCGGCATCACGAATAACCCGTCCCGATACGATCCCTATATCAGCGAAGCGAATACCAGAGAGAACAAGGAACGGCAGGAGGTCATCCTGACCCAGATGCTCAAGCAGGGCTATATCAATCAGGAGCAGCATGACGAGGCCGTGGCCGAAGAACTGGTGTTCACCAACAGCAGCCGCGATAACAGCGACACGAGCGATGATTATTACTCCTGGTTTGAAGATCAGGTCATCCGCGATGTCGTCAGCGATCTGTGCGACAAGACCGGATACGAATACGACATCGTCTACAAGATGGTCATGACCGGTGGCTACCAGATCTACTCCACGGTCAACCCCGAGGTGCAGGCAGCGGTCGACGCGGTCTACGAAGACCTGCAGAGCCTGCCGGCCACGGCGAGCTCCCAGCAGCTGCAGTCCGGCATCGTGATCGTCGACAATACGACCGGCGACGTCGTCGCGCTGGCCGGCGGCGTGGGCAGGAAGCAGGGGAGCCTTGTCTGGAACTGCGCCACGCAGAGCCTGCTCTCGCCCGGCTCCATCATCAAGCCCGTCGCGGTCTACGCGCCCGCCATCGAGCTTGGCCTCATCACCCCGGCGACCGTGATGGACGATACGCCCTATTCCTTCACCGACTCCGCGACCTGGCCAAAGAACCTCGACTCGACCTACCGCGGTCTTGTGTCGGTGGAAGAGGCTGTGGCCCAGTCGATCAATACCGTTCCGGTCAAGCTCGTCGCGCAGATGACGCCGGAATACAGCTATTCCTTCGCCAAGGACAAGATGGGCCTGTCCACGCTCGTCTCCTCCTACCAGTCGAATACCGGCGAGGAGCTCTCGGACGTCAACCTTTGGGCGCTCGCGCTCGGCAGTCTGACCCGGGGCGTGACGGTCCGCTCCATGACGGCGGCCTACGCGTCCTTTGCCAACGAGGGCGTCTGGCGCGAGGCCAGGACCTATACCGTCGTCAAGGACGCCAACGGGCAGATCATCCTTGACAATACGCAGGATTCCCACGTCGCCATGAAGGACATGACCGCGTGGTATATCACCGACATGCTCGAAACGACGGTCCAGACGGGTACCGGCACTGCCGCGCAGCTCGAAAACATGACCGTCGCCGGCAAGACCGGCACGACCTCCCGCGACTTTGACCGCTGGTTCGCGGGCTATACGCCGTACTACACCAGTGTCGTCTGGTGCGGCTACAACGATCCGGAGGAGATCGTCCTGACCGACTCCGAGACCAACCCGGCCATCGTCATGTGGAAAAAGGTCATGGAGCAGGTCCATCAGAATCTCAAGAACAAGGCGTTCAAGCAGCCCGCCAACCTCGTCGAGGTCACGGTCTGCCGTGACAGCGGCCTGCTGCCGTCCGACGCCTGCGCGCTCGACCCGCGCGGCGAGCGCACGGTCCGCGTGACGCTCAGCGCGCACGACGTGCCGACGGAAACGTGCAATGTGCATAAGGAGGTCGAGATCTGCAACGCCTCCGGCCATGTGGCCAATGAATACTGCGCACAGGTCCCGGGCAACTCCACACATAAGGCCGCGCTGCTCGATGTTTCGCGTGCCTTCCCGAAAAACGGCGTCGTCGTGCTCGATCAGGCCTACGCCATCCTGAGCGATACGCTGCCGGCCGGCTACTACGCGGCCGTCTCGCCGGATGTCGACGCGATCAACGTCGAGTGCTATATCCACAGCGAGGACGATCTGCCCGAGCCAGAGCCGGAGGAGGATGAAGAAGACGACGGCACGGCCGACTCCGACGAAGACGACGCGCAGGGCGTCATCGACCGGATCCTCAACACCTGGACGAACGCCGGGTCCAATCCCTAAACAGACAGGAGAGCAACATGTGGCTGGCTGATAACTGGAAGGACTATGAGGTCCTCGACACCTCCGCCGGAGAAAAGCTGGAGCGGTGGGGGAAATATATCCTCGTGCGTCCGGATCCGCAGGTGATCTGGAACACGCCGAAGGACGATCCGCTCTGGCAGAAATACGACGCGCGCTATGCCCGCTCGTCCACCGGCGGCGGAAAGTGGCAGAATCTGCGCCTGCCCGCCCAGTGGCAGGTGCGCTATAAGGAGCTGACGTTCCAGGTCAAGCCCATGAACTTCAAGCACACGGGCGTCTTCCCGGAGCAGGCGGCCAACTGGGACTTCATGATGGAGACGATCCGCCGCGCGGGCCGCCCCATCCGCGTCCTCAACCTCTTTGCCTACACCGGCGGCGCGACGATCGCCTGCGCGGCGGCCGGCGCCAGCGTGTGCCACGTGGACGCGGCCAAGGGCATGGTGCTCTGGGCCAAGGAGAACGCAAAGGCCTCCGGCCTGGAAGACCGGCCCATCCGCTGGATCGTGGACGACTGTGCCAAGTTCGTCGAGCGTGAGATCCGCCGCGGCAAGACCTACGATGCCATCATCATGGACCCGCCGAGCTATGGCCGCGGCCCGTCCGGCGAGGTCTGGAAGCTGGAGGAGAACCTGTACCCCTTCGTGGAGCTCGTCAGCCGGGTCCTCTCCGATGATCCGCTGTTCTTTATCATCAATTCCTATACGACCGGTCTGGCCCCGTCCGTGATGCGGTACCTGACCGAGACGCTCGTTGCGAAGAAATACGGCGGCAGCACGCAGTCCGACGAGCTTGGGCTTCCCGTGCGCGATACGGGGCTGGCGCTGCCGTGCGGCGCGACCTGCCGCTGGACAAAGGAGAGACCATGACCACAGCGATCGAAGTCAGCCGCCTGCGCTATGCCTACGACGCGCAGGACGGCGGAGAAACACATATCGTCTTTGACGGGCTGGACCTGTCGGTCCGGCAGGGGAGCTTCGTGGCCATCCTCGGCCACAACGGCTGCGGCAAATCTACGCTGGCCAAGCACTTCAACGCCGTCCTGCTGCCCTCCGGCGGCAGCGTGCACGTCTACGGCATGGACACGAAGGACGAGAAACAGCTGCTCGCCATCCGGCAGCACGTCGGCATGGTCTTTCAGAACCCCGACAACCAGATCGTCTCGAACGTGGTCGAGGAGGATGTGGCCTTCGCGCCCGAAAACCTCGGCGTCCCGTCGGAGGAGATCCGCAGGCGCGTCGACGACGCGCTCCGCGCCGTCGGCATGTACGAATACCGGACCTATGCGCCGCAGCTGCTCTCCGGCGGACAGAAGCAGCGTGTGGCCATCGCAGGCGTGCTGGCCATGCAGCCGCAGTGCGTCGTGCTCGACGAGCCGACTGCCATGCTCGACCCGCAGGGCCGCCGCGAGGTGCTCGATACCATCGAGCGGCTCAACCGTGAAAAGGGCATCACCGTGATCCTGATCACGCACCATATGGACGAGGCGGTCCGCGCCGGGCGCGTGATCGCCATGTCGGAAGGGAAGATCATCGCCGACGGCACGCCGCAGCAGGTCTTCGCGCAGGAGAAGCTGCTCCGCAGCGTCGGGCTCGACGTCCCACAGACAGAGCAGCTGCTGCTGGCGCTCCGGGCGCGCGGCGTCGACATCCCCACGGACGCGCTCACGCCCGGGCAGTGCGCCCGCCTGCTCAGACAGTACATCCCGGCAGTCTGAACCAATACCCGGAGGAAGAAGCCTTGACGCCAATTTTAGAGATACAGAATCTTTCCCATATCTACAGCCCGGACACGCCGTTCGAGCATCCCGCGCTCACAAACGTCGATCTGACGATCGGCCGCGGGGAATTTGTCGGCCTGATCGGCCATACCGGCTCCGGCAAATCCACGCTCGTGCAGCATATGAACGGGCTTCTGAAGCCGACGTCCGGCCGTGTGCTCTTTGACGGCCGCGATATCTGGGAGGATGCGAAATTCACCCGCCAGATCCGTTTCCACGTGGGCCTTGTGATGCAGTACCCGGAGTATCAGCTCTTTGAAGAGACCGTCTATACCGACATCGCCTTCGGCCCGAAGAACATGGGCCTGTCCAAGGACGAGATCGACGCGCGCGTGCATCGCGCGGCCGGGTTTGTCGGGATCTCCGAGGCGGAGCTGCAGAAATCTCCGTTCGATCTTTCCGGCGGCCAGAAGCGCCGCGCAGCCATCGCGGGCGTCATCGCCATGGAGCCGGACGTGCTCATCCTCGACGAGCCGACCGCCGGGCTTGACCCCGCCGGCCGCGAGAGCATTCTGGAGAATATCCGCGCCTATCAGGCCGCGCAGCACGCGGCCGTCGTCATGGTCAGCCACTCGATGGAGGAGATCGCCTCCAACGTCGACCGCCTCATCGTCATGGAAAAGGGGACGGCCGTGATGAATGGCGCGCCCAGTGAGGTCTTCTCGCACGCGGCGGAGCTCGTCGCCATGGGCCTGAACGTGCCCTGCATGACGCAGGTGCTGCTGCAGCTGCAGCAGCTCGGCGTAGACGTCCCGGCCTCCGCCTATACGGTGGAGCAGGCGGCGGACCTGCTCGCGCCGCTTCTGAAAGGGGGCCGTCCGACATGCTGAAAGATGTGACCCTCGGTCAGTTTTTCCCCGGCAGCACCCCCATCCATAAGCTCGACCCGCGCACGAAGCTCGTGCTCGTGATCGTCTATATCGTCGCGCTGTTCCTTGCCAAGTGGTTCGTCTCCTATGTGGTCGTGGCGGCGTTTCTGGCGATGGTCATCGCCATGAGCCGCATCCGGCTGAAGGTCGTGCTCAAAAACCTCAAGCCGCTGCTGTTCATCATCCTGCTGACGGCCGTTCTGAACCTCTTCTACGGCCAGGGCGAGCCCATTGCGCAGTTCTGGATCTTCAAGATCACGAAGTCCGGCCTCGAAAACGCCATTTTCATGGTCCTGCGCATCTCCCTGCTGGTGGCGGGGACATTTATGTTAACCTATACGACCTCGCCGATCTCCCTCACTGACGGCCTCGAGAGTCTGCTCTCGCCGCTCAAAAAGCTGCACGCGCCCGTCCATGAGCTTTCGATGATGATGTCCATCGCTCTGCGCTTCATCCCGACGCTCATCGAGGAGACGGACAAGATCATGTCCGCCCAGAAGGCCAGAGGCGCGGATTTTGAATCCGGGAATCTGCTCAGCCGGGCCAAGGCGATGGTGCCCATTCTTGTGCCGCTGTTCATCAGCGCCTTCCGCCGTGCCGACGAGCTCGCCACGGCTATGGAGTGCCGCTGCTATCACGGCGGCGAGGGCCGTACCAAGCTCTCCGAGTTGCACTATCAGACGCGCGACTGGGTCGCGTATCTCACCGGCGCGGCGCTGCTCGCCGTGATGATCGTGCTGCGGCACTTCGGACTGTAAAAAAGGAAGGAAGCTATGCGTAATATTGCCCTGACGCTCCAATATCTCGGCACGGCCTACCACGGCTGGCAGGTGCAGAAGACGGTCACGACCGTCGGCCAGACGCTCGAAGAGGCTGCCGCTGCCGTCGTTGGCCATCCGGTGCATATGACCGGCTGCGGCCGCACGGACGCCGGCGTCCATGCGCGGGTGTATGTCGCCAATTTCCGGACCACCGCGCGCATTCCCTGTGACCGGTTGCCGTACGCGCTCAATACGCACCTGCCCGACGATATCGTCGTTACGAACGCCATGGAGGTCCATGATGACTTCAACGCCATCGGCTCCTGCGTCAGGAAGGAATATACCTATCTCATCTATAACTCCGGGATCCGCGACCCGTTTTATGTCAACCGTGCGTGGTTCTATCCCAAGCACCTCGACGAGACCGTCATGCAGCGTGCGGCCGACTGCTTTGTCGGCACGCACGATTTTGCGGCCGTCCGCTCTGTCGGCACCGACGTCAAGTCCACGGTCCGCACGGTCTATTATTACAAGATCGAGCGCGAAGGCGACCTCATCTCGCTGCGCGTGTGCGCCAACGGCTTCCTCTACAATATGGCCCGCGCCATGGCGGGCACCTGCGTCTATGCCGCGGAAGGGAAGTTCCCGCCGGAGGACGTGGCGCAGATCTTACTGAACGGCGACCGCACGGCCGCCGGGCCGACCGTCCCGCCGGGCGGCCTGTACATGACAAAACTCTGGTATGATGACGGGAAGGCGGTTTTCCATGTCGGATAATGTTTCGCAGCTGCAGCCGCAGAAAAAGCCGGGCCTCGGAAAGCGCATCGCCGCCTTCGTGCTGCTCGCGGTGCTTGTGGCGGGCGGCGTCGCGGCGTATGTGTTCCGCGACCAGCTGAATCTCGACGCGCTGCAGCGCTACGTGCGCTATCTGAACGTCTCGGACGACAGCAAGAGCGGCCGCTTCTTCTACGACGAGAGCAACTCCAACCAGTATGCCGGCCTGTCCGGCGGTCTGGCCGTCGCCTCGGCGACGGGCCTGAGTCTCTACGATAAAGACGGCACGGAGACCGCGTCCATTCAAGCCGCCATGTCCGTGCCCGTTCTCAAGACCGGCAATACGGTCGCCCTGGCCTACGACGCCGGCGGGACCGTGCTGGAGGCTGCCAGCCAGAAGAAGGGCTCCGTCCTGCACGTCGCCTCGCAGCGCGCGATCCTCGACGCCGATATCGCCGCGGACGACAGCATCTGCTATCTCTCCTCGGAGCCCGGATATAAATCCGTTCTCTACGTCTATAACAGCCAGCAGTCACTCATCTACCGCTGGCTGTCCGCCAGCCAGTACTTCATGCGCTGTGCCGTGGCTAGCGGGTCAAAATACGCCGCCGCGGCGGTCCTCGGCCAGCAGGACGGCATGTTTGAATCCTCCGTCGTCCTCTTCCGGACCGACGCGGAGGAGATCGCCTGCACCATCCCCATCGGCAACGCCATGATCTACGACCTGCACTTCGTGTCCGACAGCAAGCTTTGCGTGCTGGCCGAGGATGCGCTCAGCTTCTACGATCTGGACGGGAATCTGCTCGGCAGCTTCTCCTACGGCGAGTCGTACCTCAAGGACTACACCACCGACGGCAGCGGCTGTCTGACGCTCGTGATGAACCTCTATCAGGCGGGCAACCGCTATACTGTCCTGACCGTCGGCTATGACGGCGCGGAGCTTGGCCGCCTGTCCTCCGGCGAGCAGATCCTCGATATCTCCGCCGCAGGCAAATATCTGGCGATCCTGACGAGCAGCTCGCTCTCCATCTATGACCAGACCCTGCAGGAATACGATGTTTCCGACAACACCGCGGGCGCGGCCAGCGTGGTCATGCGCGCCGACGGCTCGGCGATCCTGCTGGCCAACGGCCACGGGACCCTGTATGTCCCGTAAAACTTTTTCCAAAAATCGTTTACAATTCTGCAACGATACGACTGCCTGTCTGTGATATACTCTTTAGAAGCAAAAGCACGATAAGGAGACACCTCTATGAAACCGACCTTATGCTCAAGATGCAAAAAGAATCTTGCAGTGATCTTTATTACAAAAATTGACGGCGGAAAGACCGTCAACGAGGGCTTGTGCCTCAAGTGCGCGAAGGAAATGGGCATCAAGCCCGTCGACGATATGATCGAGCGGATGGGCCTGTCGGAGGATGATCTGGAAAACCTCAACGGCGAAATGACCGAAGCCATGAACGGGCTGGAGGGACTGCTCGGCCAGAACCAAAGCGATGACGATGAGGCCGACGAGAACGACAGCCAGACCGCGACCTTCCCGTTCCTCAACAAGCTCTTCGGCGCAGCCGGACAGGACAACGTTCCCGCTGCCCCGGAGCCGGAAAAGACCGAGAGCCGCCAGCGCGCGGCGGAAAAGCCGAACGGCTCCAAAAACAAAAAGCACAAATTCCTCGATACCTACTGCCAGAACCTCACGCAGAAGGCGCGCGACGGCAAGCTGGACCATATCATCGGCCGCGAGGAGGAGCTCGAGCGCGTCATCCAGATCCTCAACCGCCGCCAGAAGAACAATCCCTGCCTCATCGGCGAGCCGGGCGTCGGCAAGACGGCCATCGCCGAGGGCCTGGCCCAGAAGATCGCGGCAAAGGATGTCCCCTATAAGCTGCAGAACAAAGAGGTCTACCTGATGGATCTCACGGCCCTTGTTGCCGGTACGCAGTTCCG
>CEAH01044282.1_pt1 | contig 11243 bp, 6 predicted proteins | sample 557571 | NCBI WGS metagenome assembly CEAH01 (sample SAMEA3182092, study PRJEB8094) | gut metagenome | biome: human; feature: gut; material: Stool; isolation source: human stools | place: Canada | collected 2013-11-25
GCCACCATGTTCGGACGTTCGCTGAACCGTGATAACCGGACAGACCAGCAACTGCTGGATGAAGCATTGACAGTAGCCAACCAGTCGGATATCATCATCGCCGCCCTCGGAGAGTCATCCGAAATGAGCGGAGAAAGCAGCAGCCGTACCGACCTGAACATTCCGGATGTACAGCAAAACCTGTTGAAGGAATTGCTGAAAACCGGGAAACCCGTTGTATTGGTATTATTTACAGGCCGTCCGCTGACACTGACTTGGGAGCAGGAGCATGTACCCGCCATTCTGAATGTATGGTTCGGAGGCAGCGAAGCTGCTTATGCCATTGGCGACGCGCTCTTCGGATATGTCAATCCGGGTGGAAAACTGACCATGAGCTTCCCGAAGAATGTCGGTCAGATTCCGCTGTATTATGCGCATAAGAATACAGGACGTCCGCTGGCGCAAGGCAAATGGTTCGAAAAGTTCCGCAGCAATTATCTGGATGTAGACAACGAACCGCTTTATCCATTCGGATACGGACTTTCTTACACGACCTTCTCCTACGGGGATATCGACCTGAGCCGTTCTACCATCGATATGACGGGAGAGCTGACGGCAGCAGTAATGGTGACCAATACCGAGACATGGCCGGGATCAGAAGTAGTGCAACTCTACATTCGGGATCTTGTCGGCAGTACCACCCGTCCGGTGAAAGAACTGAAAGGCTTTCAGAAGATATTCCTCGAACCGGGACAGTCAGAGATTGTACGGTTCAAGATTGCACCGGAAATGCTGAGGTATTACAACTACGACCTGCAACTGGTAGCAGAACCGGGTGAGTTTGAAGTAATGATCGGAACAAACAGCCGGGACGTGAAATCCGCACGATTCACGCTAAAATAAAAATCGTACAATAGGCACGGATTACACGGATTCACACGGTCTTTAACTGCGCAATCTCTTAAAACCGTGAAATCCGTGTAATCCGTGCCTAAATCTTATTCTCTCATTTAAATCCACAATCAATGAAAAAACTATCTCTCTATATTGTGCTTTTCTGCCTCATAATGACGGCAGGAGCGTGTAAGAACAAGACTGGCGGACAAACCACCGCCAGTTCCGAACTTTCGGATGACGCCCTGATGGACACCGTTCAGCGTCGCACCTTTCTCTACTTTTGGGAGGGTGCCGAACCCAACAGCGGGCTTGCGCCCGAACGGTATCATGTAGACGGGGTATATCCGCAAAACGACGCCAATGTAGTTACTTCGGGCGGCAGTGGTTTCGGTATTATGGCTATTCTTGCCGGAATAGACCGTGGCTACGTCACCCGCGAAGAAGGTCTGGCACGAATGGAACGTATCGTTTCCTTCCTCGAAAAAGCAGACCGCTTTCACGGAGCATATCCGCACTGGTGGTATGGCGATACGGGAAAGGTGAAACCTTTCGGTCAGAAAGATAATGGAGGCGACCTGGTAGAAACCGCTTTCCTGATACAAGGTCTGCTTGCCGTACACCAGTATTATATCAATGGCAACGAGAAAGAAAAAGCTCTGGCCCAACGTATCGACCAAATTTGGCGGGACGTCGACTGGAACTGGTATCGTAAGGGGGGACAAAACGTGTTATATTGGCACTGGAGCCCCACATACGGTTGGGAAATGGATTTCCCGATACATGGCTATAACGAATGTATGATTATGTATATACTCGCCGCAGCCTCTCCTACCCACGGAGTTCCGGCAGCCGTCTATCACGACGGATGGGCACAAAACGGAGCCATCGTTTCTCCGCACAAGGTGGAAGGCATCGAGTTGCATCTTCGCTACCAGGGTACAGAAGCCGGCCCGCTTTTCTGGGCACAGTATTCTTTCCTGGGGCTCGATCCGGTAGGATTAAAAGATGAATATTGTCCGAGCTACTTCCACGAGATGAGGAACCTGACACTCGTGAATCGTGCTTACTGCATCCGTAATCCCAAGCATTACAAAGGTTTCGGACCGGACTGCTGGGGATTGACAGCCAGCTACTCCGTTGACGGCTATGCCGCTCACTCACCGAACGAACAGGATGACAAAGGGGTGATCTCCCCTACCGCCGCCCTTTCGTCCATCGTCTATACTCCGGAATACTCGATGCAAGTGATGCGCTACCTATACAACATGGGTGATAAAGTCTTCGGTCCTTTCGGATTCTACGATGCTTTCAGCGAAACGGACAACTGGTATCCACAACGTTATCTTGCCATTGACCAAGGGCCTATCGCAGTCATGATTGAAAATTACCGCACAGGGCTGCTATGGAAACTCTTTATGAGCCATCCCGACGTACAGGCAGGACTTACCAAGCTAGGTTTTAATACCAACAAGCAGGATGTAAGGCAGAAATAAAGAAACCAACCATCATCTAATTTTCAAGAGTTGCCTCAAAGCATCTCAACTCCCCGCTCTCAAGGAGGATGTGTCTAAATCTGACACATCCTCCTTGTCTATAAACACGTCCCTTTCTAAGAACTTAGAAAGTACTGCTTTCCAAATTATTAGCATATTTTTTGCTCATGTTCTATTTTTTAGCGAATATTGCAGAAAAGTTCAAGACTTTAATACTGCTGACAAATAATTATGAGGTTATCACTTTTCTTGTGTCTATTCGTATATTTCTCTTTTTCTGTACGCGTCTGTGCAGCAAAAGACGACTGCCTCCCTGGGTATTCGAAAATCAGGAAGGTCTTTATTTGGGAGTATCCGAAGTCATGGATGATGCCGGTCTGGCCTTGCTACAAGCCCAGACACGTGCCGTACTGAACTTTTGTCTGACCCAAGGTTTACCTTTCAAAACCATTACTACTTCAGAAATAGATGTAGAAGGAAAAAAAGAATCCACCCGACGTCTGGAAGCAGCACGACTGGAATTGTCAGGTTTTGAATGCGCACTAGAGAAATTATACGCACACCCATCCGGAGAATACTTTGTACTATGTCGGGTAAAACAAGGTAAATCCAATAATAAAATCATTTTCAGCAGGGACGTCAGCAAGAAAAACCATTCCTCCGGGATTGATTCCTGTCTGGTAAGCAGCCTCATCGCAACTACGTTGGGACACCATTCCTACAGTGAATCTGTCGTTTACAACAAGAATAACGGTAAAGAAGAGATCACAGTAAAAGTAGGGGAAAACGTATTACCCGGCAAAACCAGTTATCGCTATGCAGAATACCCTCCACAAGCGAACAAAGAGAAAATGGGCCTGAAGTTTTCTTATGATTTGCAGCATTCCTTTGGACGGGCGTGGATAGGAGCCCTCACGCAAATTCCACTTTGCAATAAAGTAGTATCTGTCGCAAGCGTGATATCTAGTTCTACAAAATCGAATGAAAAAGAAGAGATTGAATCGATATTCAATAGTATTTCAAAACTTAGTGGAACATCGGAAGGAGTTCCTTTTCCTTTATATTGCACAGGTATTACAAAAGGACAGTTAATCATAGAAGCCGGAATTTATGGTACAGTCAAAGAAAATATTGCAGAACAAATTTGTTCCACTGGTATGGGAGAATCTAAAGACGGTATCGCAGCTTGTTCCGACGCATTGGTTACTGTTTTGATAGAAACTGCTTCGATGATTCAGGCAGAAGTAAGTTCAACTATCAAATCCTATGTCCCCAATGATGCCTCGCCCGATGGCAATAAATCAATGCACGCCCTTATCGACGCTTTCACTTCTAAGACAGATCTCTCACTGAAGAATTTCCGAATTGGATGGCAACAATTACCTGAAGGTATTGTCTGTATCTGCACCTGTCCGACACCTAAAACTGGAGCAAAGAAGGAGGTACTGCCATGAAACATAAGTTCTGGAGTTTTCGCTTCTGGCTACACCGAAGCCACCTCTACATTACATTAGGGATTTTCCTTTTCTCATTTTTGGTGATCTATATTCCGCTGAACACCTCTTTCTTCGATCCGGTAACCCGTGCATTCGAAGATTTCCGCCTGTCCGATCTCTTCCTCCGCCTGTCAGACAGGAATTCAATGCCGGAAAGCAATGAGATCTTTGTGGTAGACGTAACCTCCATCCGCAACCGCAAAGCCATAGCAGAGACAATTGCCGAAGTAGCTGCTACTTCTCCTAAAGTGATCGCACTGGATATCATGTTTCCGGACGATGACCGTTCTGAAGACAATCTAATCCTGATGCAGACACTCGATACCATTCCGGCTACAATTGTAACGGCCTCCGAAGTATCAGACGACAACAACGTGCTCTCTTCCTTCTTCACCCCTGCCCTACCGCAACTTCGTGAAGGATATACCAATACAACGATGAACAACACATACAGCAAGTGCCTGCGAACCTATACCACCACAGTCACCAACGAAGACGATACGCTTCGTTCGCTCCCCTTACAAATCGCACTTGCTTACCAGCCAAGCCTCCGTTATGAGAAGGATGCTGAGCAACTGATCAATTATTCGGACGTACACATTCGCAAAGTACTCCCCACCGATATTTCCCTTTTCGCCGACCGTTTCAAAGATAAAATAGTAGTGATAGGCATCGCTTCGGGCAAGGAAGATTTGCATCTGACACCTGTAGGAGACCTTAGCGGACCGGAAATTGTGGCACTCTCTGCACATACCCTTATCCACCATCGGGAAATTACTGAGATGCCGGTCTGGCTGGGAGTAGTGTTAGGCTTTCTACTGACCTATTGCTTTGTAGTGACATGCAGTTACCTGCACATCAAATACGAGAAAACAGATAATATCCGTATTACCCTTTCCGCTATTCTGGTAACTATACTATTGGTATTTATCAATCTGATAGTCAATCATTTCTTCCACTACAGCATTAGTCTTATATATGCATTCACCGGCATCGTACTGACAGGTAATGCGCTTTCGTTCTATGTGGGCTGGCTGCTATGGCTGCAAGAGAAAAAGAAGTTGAAACACCCGGAAAAAACACTTTACTTATGAAAAAAACAGTATGCATATTATGGTTACTTTGCACGGTTCTCGCTTCAGCAATAGCGCAACAAACACCAACCACTGCACAGATAATGAGCAAAGCCTCCGAATACTGGGCCAAGCAGGATTATACACAGGCTGCCAGTTGGTATCGCAAGGCTGCCGAGAGAGGAGATGCCACAGCGCAGAACTGTTTAGGTAACTGTTATTTTTCGGGAAAAGGTGTGGATCAGAGCGATATGTACGCCCTGGCATGGTATCAGAGGGCCGCAGCACAGGACAATCCGGATGGAATGGTGAATTTAGGATATTGTTACTATATAGGCAAAGGCATTGCCCAAGACTATGATACAGCGATGTCGTGGCTGCAAAAAGCCAAAGTTCTTTATACCCGTGCCCGGAAAAAAGGCGCAGATGTACAAAAAGAACTGGACAGAATCAATGCTATGTCGAAAAAGCCGACCTTTGCTCAAAACGAAAGTCCGATACCGGCTTCTTTCGTTACCGGTGAAGCCCCTGTCACACCGGCCTCACCGGTCGTGAAAATTATTCCGCCGGAAGGTTTCCCTTATTTCAGTGAAACTCAACTGGAAATCCGTTACAGCGTAGATACTCCGCCGGACAATCCGGTAAAAGAAGTAAAGGTCACAGTCAACGGTGAGATACAGCCGACAGCGCGTGTCGTAAAAAAGGGACGAAGCGTGACGGTGACTCTGCCCAAAGACGATAGCAGCATATCCATCTCCGCCCGTAATAATACGGGATGGAGTGAAACGGAATTCCTCCGGCTCAAATGGGACAAATCGAAAGAAAACCTGATACGGCCTAATCTTTACGTGCTGGCTATCGGAATCAATGATTACGATCAGATTCACCCTCCGTTGAAAATGGCGGTGAAAGACATGAATGACTTCGTTCGGGTGGTGGAGAAGAAAAAGCATGCGCCTTACGAAAACATTTATGTGACCAAGCTCTCAGACAAGGAAGCTACCCGCCAGAAGATTGAAGACGAATTGTGTCAGTTGGCGGCAAGGGCAGAAAGTACCGACTTTACTTTCATCTTCTTCGCCGGACACGGACTAAAAGATAACAAAGACCGATTCTATCTGGCACCGGTCGATGCGAATATAGAAATGATCCGCAGTTCCTGCATCGATGCCGACAGATTCTCGGGCTATCTGGACGATATACGTGGCAAGGTAGTTGTATTTGCCGATGCCTGCTATTCCGGGGCACTGTTACAGGGACGCCGGAGTGTGTCTTCGCTGGATATGCAGAAGGTTGTTTCGGAGATGAACCGTGCCAAACCGGGAAGATATATTTATGCATCGAGCGAGGATGATACCGTTTCCAACGAGTTGCCGGAGTGGAAAAACGGTGCTTTCACCAAAGCACTGATCGAAGCATTCGAAGGGAAAGCAAAGGCAGAAGGACAAAAGGCACTGACCACCGTCGAGCTCATGAATTTCCTGCGCAAGCGAATGAAGGAAATTATTAAAGGCGACAATAACCGGAAACTGGGCAAAGTGACCACCACAGGATACAGAGGAGAAGAAGAAAACCAACAGTTTATCCAGGCAATGTGCGCTTGCCTGCAAGTATCGGGCAACGAAACCCTGCAAGAAGTCTTTGTACAGAAAGATCCTTCACAGAAAAGTAATTATCTGCTGACTTTCGAACTGGTTTCACATCAGGACGGCTCGGTTCTGAAACCGGACGGTTCCAACCTGAAGAATCCTTATTACGTACGGGCCACCAATCATTCCCTTGTCACGCTGTTCGTCAATGTGCTGAATATAGACAGTTCCCTGAATACTTATCTGGTACTCCAGCCGGACAAGCAAGGTCATTTTGCCAACTACCTGCTTCCTGCCGAAAGCACGGTTTCATTCCCGCAACAAACCATTGAGTTCAGCAGGATGTCAACTGAGAATTTCGTATTAATGGCAGCTCCTTTCCCTATCGATTTCTCTTTATTGGAGTCGCCTATACACCGCCAGTCAGAAGAAAGCAAATCAAAAATGAAGATCGGGCTCAGCCGGCTGACGTTTCACTAACACTAATATTTTGTTCTCTTTAAAGTAATGAAACAGACATCAAATAATAAAGCCGGATTTCCCCGGCTTATCTTATGAATTGAAGGTGAGGGTGGTCTACTGACCACCTCCGCCACCGGTACTTCCACCTTCTCCGCCGCCTTTCACGTCATCGTTATTGATGCTTCGGGCTGCTTTCTTCACACTGGCTTTCAGTTCGCCAATCCGGTAGCTGATACTAAATCCAAAGCTGCGGCTCGGCCATTTACTGCTACTCTTCGACAGGAAGTTTACGCCCTCCGTATGATTGTTATAGCTTCTGTACTTCTCAAATATATTATTGCAGTACAAGTTCAGGCTCAAACGTTCTTCTTTCATGAAAGAACGGCTGATCCCCAAACCATAATAATAATAACCGGAACCTTTTCCCTGCAGGTTAATGTACGGAGTACTACCGCCACCATTCAGACTTAACCGTATCTTCAATGGAAGAGTGTGCTGGACACCGCCATAGAAAGAACCGTTCCATCCATAATTATGCAATCCCTGCGCCTCACTTTTCAGGTCGCTATAACTTCCGCGTCCGTTGACGTACAAGCGTGTTTTAGGTGATGCGTTCCAGTTAAGATAAAAGCTTAATCCCGTATTCCGGCTCTTTCCTATATTGGCATACGTACTGTACAAAGCTCCTTCCGGTGCCACATGTTCCGGATTATCGTCAAACATCTCCCCTCCCGGTTCGGTAATCAACCGGCTTATATTCTCTATGCTGTTATTATTGAACGAATGCCGTAACGACAGATTGACATTGAACTTCGCCCCCAAATTACTATAAGACAAGTCGAACGAATGACTTTTCTCACTCTTCAAGTCCGAATTTCCCTGAGTGATAAACATCGGATTCTGATTATTAAAATAAGGATTCAGATTCCAGATGCCCGGACGCCAGATACGCATATTATAACCCGCCCGTATATTTTGAGTTTTGCCCAGTTTCATACCCAGTGAAACAGAAGGTACGAGGTCACTAAAGTTCGTATGGAAATTCTCACCCGGACCAACAATATACTTCACCCGCTGTATGGTTTGCTCATACCGCATACCCGGCTTGAAAGTGAAATCTTTGTATTTCAGTGTATATCCGAGATAAGCCGCCAAAATATGATTCAAATGCCGATAGTCGCTACTGCGGTCTTCATTGTATAAATAATCCTCGCTTCCTCCGGACGCTTCATAAAGTTTATTGTCGCTGGTATTGCGGCGGAAAATATATTTCGCACCCGCCTCGATAGTATGCAACTTACCAATCGGCGTGGTATAGTCCACCTGAAACGTTTGTTCCATTGTATTGGTCTTTCCGTCCGAATGATAATTTCTCAACAGCAGCCGCTTGACGAGTTCCTCCATCTCATCTTCGGGATAAATATCCTTATAGGTATTATAAGAATTGCTTGTCTGAGGTTGTGTATTAATCTTATAAGAGAAAGTGATCATCCGCTGCTTGTTCTTTCTGGAGGTGCGCTGATAGTCTATGTTTCCATTAATGGAGTACCAGGAACCTTTTCCATGATTGTCCATCCGATAGCTGTAGGCTATATCCTCATGGTTAGCGCCGTACATGTTGGTAAAGCCATCACCATAATTCTTACTGTTGCTGCCGTACATTCCCAAAGCTACCGTCAGCAGTCTTAGTGTATCGATTTCATAACTGGCTTCCAGATTTCCATACTGGAAGTTGCCTTTCGACTTGGAACTGCTATTTGATTCAAGATACTTTTCCGTTTCCGACTCGTAATTTTCGCGATAGCTATCCGAATAGCCGCGCGGCCTGTCATTGTAGTTATAGTTATAATTGACAGAGACGGTCATTTTGCCCTGCTTGACCATTGCATAGCCACCGGCACCGGCGCCATAATTGCTGGCATTCGCCCGGAAGGTTGCCGTGTATCCTTCGAATCCACCGCCTACTGTCACGATATTCAGAATACCTCCCACTCCTTCGGCATCATATTTGGCACCCGGCGAAGTTATCACCTCAATATATTTAATGGAATTGGCAGGCATGCTTTTCAGCACTTCTTTCGGATTGTTGCTCATCATGTTATTAGGCTTTCCATTGACGTGCACCTTAAAGCTGCTGCTACCGTTCACCTGTATATTATCTTCTCCGTCCACTGTCACCAAAGGCACTTTCCGAAGCATCTCCAGTATGCTGTTCGACTTCGAATCGGGATCGTCTTCAATGTTATACTCTATCTTGTCTACATCTACCTTAACCAAAGGTTTTTGCGCCACAATTTCCACTCCCTTCAGTTCATTGGTAGCCTCAGCCGAAAGCATCGTTCCCAGATCAATGACTTTAACCGACGGCTTCAACGTAAACTCTCGGGTGATAACTGCCTTACCGATGGAAGAAATAGTAATCACATAATCTCCTGCCGCTGCATTCAGTTTCTCCTGAAACTTACCGCTGGCACCGGTCACCGCCATCTTGATAGCTTTGTCCGGAGCACCCTTTTTAGTAATCTTAATGGTTGCGTAAGGTTCTCCTTCCTGAGTCAGTGAATCTAAAAGTACACCTTTAATGATATACGAGGGAGTCGCAGAATTTTGTGCCCACCCTGTCATCACTGCGGTGAACACGAATAGTAATAGTAGCAATAGTCTGTGTTTCATGCCCCAAATGTTTTAGTTTTTAGTTTATTAGACGAAGATTCCTTCAATTCTTCACAAAATCGGGGGTAAAAGTAGATGGTTTCTTTATCGTTACGAAACTTTCGGAGTTAAGAATAGTAAAAGAAGAGATAAAAAAGATTATACGAAACCTTCAAAACCTTAATAACAACGGCATAATAGAATAATAGTTTTCTCTATAGAAAATAACGTCTGCGCATTCATAAATTAATTCGTCCGGCTATAGGCATCTTTCCGTCCGCCTATAGCCGGACGAAAGGTTGCCTATAGGCAAACGCAACTTTGCCTATAGGCGGACGAATTAATTTATTCACTAAAGGAGATTAAGTTGTGCACTAAAAGATATTATATTTAGAATCCCATATTTTATTTCCTAAAATACAGGAAACAAACGAATTAATATTTCCTTAAAAATAGGAAATGTTATAGACGTCAATACATCTCTTTACAGTCATAACACAAAGAAAAGTACCGTGTGCTGTACCATGATCATTGCCAAAGAGAACCTACGTAACTTCTTACGCTGGCACGAAACCCTTCCCATCAAAGACAGATGCTTTTACACGTCACACTATAAGTTTTCAAATAGGTGGATATCCTTCACCTTTTCTTCGAAACCTTTTATCCATAAGCGATAACGGGTGAAACACATCGCCCTTCACCGATCCTTCATCCAATTTTCATATTGGACCATAAAGAAATCGTTCACTTTGCTATAAGCTAATTTGTTTTTGCTATAATGATATTCGTATTAGCTATAACCTAATCGAAAGATGCTAATAGATTATTTTTTTCTTCCCAATGTTTATTTCAAATCATTGAATAGTTTATTTCAAACATTTACAATGTTTTCTCCACTCACTAGGTGAATAGCCGCCCCTTCACCCGAGACCACTGATGGATAAGAGGTTGGGAGGAAAAAGTGAAGGTGAAAGCGATGCTCGTAACATCTGACGTACGGTTATCTAAAGCTATGCTTTAGCAACCATAAAGCATAGCTTTTGAAGATACAAAGCATTGCTTTACGAAAGAGATAAATGCGCTATGAATAATGGTAGACAACATCTTGAAAACATTATTCAACCAAACACAAAAAAGCCATTCTAAATATCGGACTTCTTTTATTTATTTCCGTTTTTCCATATTATTCCCCAAAAACATATATCTTTGTCATACACTTTCTGCACATCAGCGAGATGTAATAAGCGGGTAGTGCTTTTTATTACTTTATTGGAGTAAATAACGTATTGTCTCTCAGCCTTGAAACTTAGCAATTTCTGCCTACAGAGAGATGATACAACAGATACTCCACGTGGATAGCTGTATATCAACATATCAGTTACAGATGTGTTATATATAAACGATTGGCGTGGATGTCTGTTGTTATCATTATCTTTTAGGCGGGTAGCTAAGACCTCAAGGCTAGATAATGGTTCAACAGCATCCATGCCTCTTTTGTACCCGGTCGGTTCCCTTCATAATCCCCATACCCCACAACCCTCCGACTGGAAAGCAAAATGCAGGGATGCTTGTTGCACCACACTTACCAAGACTTATTCACTC
>CEAH01000892.1_pt1 | contig 11181 bp, 4 predicted proteins | sample 557571 | NCBI WGS metagenome assembly CEAH01 (sample SAMEA3182092, study PRJEB8094) | gut metagenome | biome: human; feature: gut; material: Stool; isolation source: human stools | place: Canada | collected 2013-11-25
CGCGAGGGCTCGAAGCCCGGCGAGGGGCAGTTCGCGGGCGTGTGCCTGATGGACGCGCGCTCCATCGCCGCGACGGCGAAGAACGGCGGTCGCATCACCCCGGCCGACGCGCTGGACTACGAGCCGGAGCGCCACCCGTATGTCTTTGACAAGACCGTCTACGCCCGCCGCGTCTACAACGGCTTCGGCCATCCGCAGCCTGAGACGAAGCTCATCATGGGCCCGAATATCACCGACTGGCCGAAGATGTACGAGCTCGGCGAAAACCTCCTGCTGGAGCTGGCCGCCGTCATCCACGACCCCGTGACCACGACGGATGAGCTCATCCCGTCCGGCGAGACCTCGTCCTACCGCTCGAACCCCCTGCGGCTGGCGGAGTTCACGCTCTCGCGCCGCGTGCCGGACTATGTGCCGCGCGCAAAGAAGATCGCCGCGCTCGAAGCCGAACGCAGAGCCGATTCTTCTCCCGAGGCGCTGCGCGCCGTGCTGGCGCACTTTGGCGACGCCGACGCGCTGATGAAGACCACCCAGTTCGGCTCCTGCGTGTTCGCCAACAAGCCCGGCGACGGCTCTGCCAGAGAGCAGGCGGCCTCGTGCCAGAAGGTGCTGGGCGGCTTTGCGAATATCTGCTACGAATTTGCCACCAAGCGCTACCGCAGCAACTGCATCAACTGGGGCATGCTGCCGTTCACGCTGGATGCGGATACGCCGTTTGATCATCAGCCGGGCGACTGTGTCTTCGTGCCGGATGTGCGCCGGACGTTGGAGCAGGGGAGCGAGGACTTCCCGGCTATGGTCCTGCGCGCCGACGGGAGCAAAACGCCCCTCGTGCTGCACGTCCGGGGCCTGACCGATGACGAGCGGGAGATCCTGCTCGACGGCTGTCTGATGAACTACTACGCCAAGCGCGGATAAGGAGAATCGCATGGAAAAGATCCAAATGAAAACGCCGCTCGTCGAGATGGACGGCGACGAAATGACCAGAGTCCTCTGGAAGATGATCAAGGACGAGCTGATCTGCCCGTTCGTCGAGCTGAAGACCGAGTATTATGACCTTGGCCTGCTGCACCGCAACGAGACGAAGGATCAGGTCACCGTCGACGCGGCGCTGGCCACGCGGAAATACGGTGTGGCCGTCAAATGCGCGACGATCACGCCGAATGCCCAGCGGATGGCCGAGTACCCGCAGCTGACTGAGATGTGGAAAAGCCCGAACGGCACCATCCGCTCCATCCTGGACGGCACGGTCTTTCGCGCGCCGATCCTGCTCGATTCCATCAAGCCTGTCGTGCGCAACTGGGAAAAGCCCATCACCATCGCCCGCCACGCCTACGGCGACGTCTATAAATCCGTGAGCTTTGCCACCGACGAGCCCGGCGAGTGCACCATGACCTTCCGCGGCGTGTCCGGCAAGGAGCAGACCGTCCTCGTCCAGAAGGTCGACGGCCCGGCCGTCTTCCAGGGTGAGCACAACAAGGAATCGAGCATCCGCTCGTTCGCCAAGGCCTGCTTCCAGTATGCCATCGACACGAAGCAGGACCTCTGGTTCTCCACCAAGGACACCATCGCCAAGGTCTACGACGGCGCGTTCAAGCGCATTTTTGAGGAGGAATACGAGCAGACCTACAAAGCGCAGTTTGAGGCGCTGGGACTGACGTATTTCTATACCCTGATCGACGATGCGGTCGCCCGCGTCATCCGCAGCCGCGGCGGCTTTATCTGGGCCTGCAAGAACTATGACGGCGACGTGATGAGCGACATGGTCTCCACGGCCTTCGGCTCGCTCGCCATGATGACCTCCGTGCTCGTCGCGCCGGACGGCACGACGGAGTATGAGGCCGCGCACGGCACGGTCACGCGCCATTATTATAGGTATCTGCAGGGCGAAAAGACCTCGACCAACCCCATGGCGACCATCTTCGCCTGGACCGGCGCGCTGCGCAAACGCGGCCAGCTCGACGGTCTTGCCGACCTTGCGGCGTTTGCCGATAAGCTCGAGGCCGCGAGCCTCGACACCATCCGCGCGGGCGTCATGACGAAGGACCTTGCCGGTCTCGTCGAGGGCCCCGCGCCCAAAGCCGTCACCAGCGAAGACTTCCTGCACGCCATCCGCGCGCGCCTGGAGGCGTAAGAATGATCAGAATCTCCGCCCGGCGGCTTGTCTGCCGGGTGGGGATTTTTTACGCATTTTGTGCGGCTTGCATATTGTCATTTCGGCGCGTTGTGTGCTAAACTGGAATGTAAAATTTTAAGAGGTAAAAATAGCACAGGAGCGTGAATTATGAGTCAGGAACCGAAAAACAAGGAAGAGGGCTTTATGTACAAGTTCGCCAGCTTCATCGTCGACAAACGGAATCTGATTTTTCTGATCGTTGCGATCGGGCTGGTCTTCTCGGTCTTCTCCCGCAGCTGGGTGCAGGTAGAAAACCAGCTGTCCGCCTACCTGCCGAAGGAGTCTGAGACGTACAAGGGCCTGCACCTGATGGAGGACGAGTTCACCACCTTCGGCACGGCCAAGCTCATGCTGGTGAACGTCTCGTATGACGAGGCGCAGGCCGTCTCGGAGCAGATCGCGGATATCGGCGGCGTGCAAAGCGTGAGCTTTGACGACACCAGGGATCACTACACCAACGTCTCCGCCCTCTACGACATCACCTTCGACTATTCCGAGGACGACGACCGCTGCGAGACCGTCATGAACGACATCGAGTCCGCCCTTGACGGCTACGACATGTACGTCTCCGCGACCTTCGGCGATACCGCGTCCAAGACGCTCGCGCAGGAGATCGGCGTCATCGTCATCATCGTGGCGATCGTCGTCGTGTCGGTGCTGGTCCTCACGTCGCAGACGTATGCCGAGGTGCCGGTGCTGCTGCTGACGTTCATCGCGGCGGCAGTCCTGAACATGGGCTCGAACTTTTTGCTCGGGACGATCTCGTTCGTGTCCAACTCCGTCACGATCGTGCTGCAGCTGGCCCTGTCGGTCGACTACGCCATCATCCTCTGCAACCGCTATAAGGAGGAGCATGAAAAGCTTCCCATCCGCGAGGCAGTCATCGTCGCGCTCAGCAAGGCCGTGCCGGAGATCTGCGGCAGCAGCCTCACGACGATCGGCGGTCTGGTGGCCATGCTCTTTATGGAGTTCCGCCTGGGCTTTGACCTCGGCATCTGCCTGATCAAATCCATCTTCTTCTCGCTCTTTGCCGTGTTCTTCCTCATGCCCGGCCTTCTCATGCTCTTCGGCAAGAAGATCGACGCCACGCGCCACAAGAACTTCGTCCCGAAGATCCCCTTCGTCGGCCGCTTCGCCTACGCGACGAAGAAGATCATCCCGCCCATCTTCCTCGCGGTCATCATCGTGGCCATGCTCTTCGCCAACAACTGCCCGTATGTCTACGGCTTCAGCTATCTGAAGACCACCAAGCAGTCCGAGCAGCAGATCGCGGACAATATGATCGATACCACGTTCGGCTCGAGCAATATGGTCGCCGTCGTAGTCCCGGCGGGGGACTACGCGTCGGAAAAGAAGCTTCTGGACGAGCTTGGGACCTATGACGAGGTCGACTCCACCCTCGGCCTTTCCAATGTAGAGGCCATGGGCGGCTATATGCTGACCGACGCGCTCACGCCGCGGCAGTTTTCCGAGCTGACGGACCTCGACTATGAGGTCGCGGAGCTATTATACGCGGCCTATGCGGCCGACGGCGGCAACTACGGCAAGATCATCGGCGGCCTGCCCAAGTATTCCGTGCCGCTCATCGATATGTTCACCTTCCTCTACGGCGAGATGCAGGACGGCTACGTCTCGCTCGACGCCGATATGACCCAGACGCTCGAGGACGCCTATTCGCAGATCACGAACGCGAAAAAGCAGCTGCAGTCCGATGACTACAGCCGCATGCTCGTCTATCTGAACCTCCCCGTGGGCGGCGACGAGACCTATAACTTCCTCGACCAGATCCGCGCCGTCGCGCGCAGCTATTATCCGGACGGCGACGTGTACGTCGTGGGCGATTCCTCGTCCGAGCAGGACTTCAAGGCCTCGTTCTCGCGCGACAATGTCGTCGTGTCGGTCCTGTCTATCCTGATCGTGCTGGTCGTTCTGCTGTTCACGTTCAAATCGGCCGGGATCCCGGTGCTGCTGATCCTGGTCATCCAGGGCAGTATCTGGATCAACTACGGCATCCCCACCATCACGAACAGCCCCCTGTTCTTCCTCAGCTATCTGGTCGTCTCGTCCATCCAGATGGGCGCGAACATCGACTACGCCATCGTCACGACCAGCCGCTTCATGGAGTTCAAGGACAAAATGCCCAAAAAGGACGCCATCATCGAGACCATGAACCTCGCCTTCCCGACGATCATCACCTCGGGCCTCATGATGGTCATCGCCGGCATCCTCATCGGCCAGATGACCTCCAACGCCGCCATCGCCGGCATCGGCGACAGCCTCGGGCGCGGCACCATCATCACGATCATCATCGTCATGTTCATCCTGCCGCAGATCCTGCTGCTCGGCGAGAAGGTCATCGACAAGACCTCCTTCGACGTGCCCACGCCGGTCTCGCAGCACCAGTCCTCCGGCCGCGTGCGCATCGACGGCATGGTCCGCGGCGAGATCCGCGGCCAGATCCACGGTATCGTCCACGCCTATGTCGACGGTGACGTGAACATCAGCCTGCTCTCCGGCCAGACAGAGCCAGACCCCGGCGAGGACACCGACCCGGCGCCTTCGCCGGAACCCGAGGCGGAGCCGGAGCCGGAACCCGGTGAAGAAGCCGCTCCGCAGGACGAACAGCCGCAGGAAAAGGAGGCTGAAGCACATGAAGAATAAGCAGAAAGCCGCGCTGCGGCTGCTCGCGGCGCTTCTGGCGCTGACGCTGCTCGCGCCGCTCGGCCTGACGGCCTCGGCGGCGGACGGCCCGGATACCATCTACATCGATTCCGCCAGCGATTTTGCGAGCTTTGCGAAAAGCTGTGCGCTCGACACCTGGTCGGCCGGAAAAACGGTCATCCTGCGGGCGGATATCTCTCTGGCAGGGATGGACTACACGCCCGTGGCCGCCTTCGGCGGCACGTTTGACGGCGGCGGCCATACCATCTCCGACCTGAACCTCACCGGCAGCTACAGCCCCGCGGGCCTGTTCGCCGTCATCCTGTCCGGCGGCAGCGTGGAGGATCTGAACGTGGCCGGTTCCGTGGCCGCGGCGGGCGACAAGATCGTCGCCGGCGGCATCGCGGGCGAAAACTACGGCCGCATCGTCTGCTGCAGCTTCACCGGCATGGTGCAGGGCAGCGCGCAGATCGGCGGCATCGCGGGCGTCAACCGCGTCTCCGGGCAGATCATCAGCAGCACATTTGACGGCAAGGTGCAGGCAACGAACGCCACGGGCGGCATCGCGGGTCTCAACGAGGGCATCATCCGCCACTGCACGAATACCGGCAGCATCAACACCAACAACGTCGACGCGTCGCTGAGCCTCAGCGACATCCAGATCGACACGACGCTCGATCTTGCCAACCTCACCACCTCGCAGACCTTCCTCACCACGACCGAGACCGGCGGCATCGCCGGGACCAACACCGGCCTGATCGCGGGCTGCAAAAATACCGGCACGGTCGGCTATGAGCACGTCGGCTACAACATCGGCGGCATCGCAGGCTCGACGAGCGGGTATCTGCGCAGCAATACGAACGAGGGTACCATCCTCGGCCGCAAGGACGTCGGCGGCATCGCCGGCCAGGTCGAGCCGTACGTGGCCGTGACCGTGTCCGAAAGCACGAAGGACCAGCTGCAGACCCAGCTGCAGGACCTCAGGACCCTGACCGACCGGGCCACCGCCGACGCAGGCGGCGCGGCGAGCAGCCTCGGCTCGCAGCTGGCCGGGATGGGCACGTATCTCGACGGCGCGGCCAACGCGGCCAATAACCTCCGTGCCACCGCAACGATCGACGCCGGTGCACTGGCAGACGGCAGCGTGACCGGCGGGGCAGACCTCACCGTGGGCGACGCCTCCGCTGGTATCGGGGCCGCCATCGGCGCCGGGAAGGACGCGGACCTCACCATCGACACACACCCGCTGGAGATCGGCAGCAGCACGTCCGCCGGGATCGGCGCGGGCGTGGGCGGCTTTGTCGACCCTTCGGATCTTTCTCTCTCCGGCGGCACGGACGGCAGCGGCGCGCTCAGCGCCTCGCTGCAGATGAACGCCGACGCCTCCATGCCGGAGCTGGCCTCCGCCCTGAGCGGTATGGGCGCGCAGATGCGCGCCATCGGCTCGCAGGCGGCGAATCTCTCCACGACCCTGCAGAACGACGTGCAGGCCATCAGCGATAAGCTCGGTGAGATCAACGACACCGTCTTTGCCGCCATGGACGAGCTGGAAAACCGCGACCTCGTCACCGACGGCTCGCAGACCGACCCGGACAGCATCACCCTCGGTGCGGTGCGCGCGTGCGAGAATACCGGCACGGTGCAGGCCGACCGCAACGTCGGCGGCATCGCAGGCGCGATGGGCCTGGAATACAGCGCCGACCCGGAAAGCGACGTGAGCCAGAGCCTGTCCTCTTCGGAGCGCAAGCAGTACGAGCTGCGCGCGCTGCTGCAAAGCTGCGTCTCGACCGGTGCCGTCACGGCCAAGAAGGACTGCGCGGCCGCCATCTGCGGCCGGATGGACCTCGGCCTTGCAGAGGGCTGCGAGGCCTACGGCAGCGTGGAGAGCCAGAGCGGCGACTATGTCGGCGGCGTGGCGGGCATCTGCAGCGCAGCCATTGAGAAGTGCTGCGCAAAATGCGAGCTTTCGGGCGGGCGATACCTCGGCGGCATCGTCGGCAGCGGCGTGACGGACAGCGTCACGGGCGGCGGCAGCACCGTCTCGGGCTGCACCGCGCTCGTCCGCATCGGCGCGTATGAGCAGTACGCCGGTGCGATCGCGGGCAGCGACGCGGGCGCGTTCGCGCAGAACCGCTTCGTCTCCGACGCGCTCGCGGGCCTGAACGGCAGGAGCGTCGCCGGTGCGGCAGAGCCCATCGCCTACCGGACGCTCATGGAAGACGAGGCCCTCCCCGACGCCTTCCGGACGTTCACCGTGCAGTTCGTCGCGGACGGAAATGTCCTCAAGACGGTGGAAGTGAACTACGGCGAGTCGCTGGACGAGAGCGCGTACCCCGACATCCCGGCCGTGGACGGCCAGTACGGCGTGTGGGACCACCCCACGCTCAACTCCATCACCTTTGACACCACCGTCACGGCGGAATACCATACCTGCGTCGACGCCCTGCCGAGCGACGCGCAGCGGGACGACGGCCGCCCGGTCTTCCTGGCCGAGGGCGCCTTCTCCGATACCGACCGGCTGCAGGCGCAGCCGCAGGCCATCACCCCCACTGCCTTCGGTGAGATCTCCGCCAGCGTCCCGGAGGCCATCCGGAAGTATTTCCAGAACATCTCGGACGGCCACGCGCCTGCGGCGCATGTGGCGAAGTCCGTCATCGAGCAGTGGCAGCTGCGGCTGCCGGAGGATGGGGCCGACACGCACACCATCCGCTTCCGCGTCCCCGACGGGCAGAAGGGCACACCGGATATCTACCTCATGAACGCCAACGGCGTCTGGCAGAAGGCGAAAACGACCAAGATCGGCAGCTATCTGAGCTTCGAGGCCTCCGGCCAGACCGTGCAGATGGCGGCGCTTTCCACCTTCCCCGTCTGGTGGGTGTGGATCGTGCTGGCCGGGCTCACGGCGCTGCTGGTGCTGCTCATTATCCACCTGATCCATAAGCTCGGCAAGACCCGCCGCCGCCAGATGCAGGCCCTGCGCAAGGCCATGCAGGACGAGCAGAACGCGAATGACGCCGCCATCGGCGGACTCGAAGCCGACGCGCAGCCCGTTCCGCTCACGCCCGAACAGGCAAAGAAGCGGAAAAGCAGGCGCCGCGTCTGGCTGATCGTGCTGCTGGTGCTCGCCGCCGCGCTGACGGCCGGCGTACTGATCTACCGGGCAAACCTCAAGAGCAGCGTCGACGCGCTGCTGCTGCTCAAAAATCTCTCAGCCCGCAAGGAGCTGGACATGGACGCCTCCGTGCAGATGGACCTCGGCGACGAGACGCTGCAGACCGACGCGCATCTGTTCCGCACCCAGGCGGACGGCAAGACGATCCTCTGCATCGAGGAAAACGGCGTGCGGCTGTATTATTACGACGGCGCGATCTATCTGGAAAACGGCAGCGCCTACCGCACCAGCGGCCTGTTCCCGGATTATTCCACGCTCGGCGAGCATCTGCTCGAGCTCTATAACGCTACAGACGTGACCTACGCCCGCGAAAGCGGTGAGGAGGTCTACTCCGTGACCGCCTACGGCCAGGACGCCGCGCAGGCGCTCTCGCTGCTGACGCCGACGATCGCGGACTCGCTCTCGGCGGTCGACAGCATCGACCTCTGCATGCACGTGCAGGACGGCGAGATCCGCTCGATCGAAGCCTCCGGCAGCTGCGAGGCGCAGGACGCGGGCGGCGTGACCCAGCCGATGAACGTCTGGGCGGAGCTCACGATCCAGCCCGACGTCCAGACCCCGCACAGCGTCCCCCAGGCCGTCACAGACGCCATGGCGGGCGGCGGCTATCAGGGCAAGCTCGAGCTGACCGAGGACCTGCTGCGCGTGATCTCCGCCGTGTCGGAGCTCGGCAAGCGCGACCCGCTGGCCGCCCGCGTCGGCCTCACCGCCAACTGCGGCCCGGTGATCTTCAATACCTCGCTCGACTACTTCCGCACCACCGGGAATGGCCGCAGCGTCACCGGCATCCGCGCAGGCAGCGTGGAGCTGTGGTTCACAGGGGAGAAGGTCCTGACGAAGGACGGCAAGACGGCCTCGGCCAGCGAACAGGCGCTCACCAAGTGCGCCGATCTGCTCGACATTGCCTACCGCGCCTGCCTCGAGGGCGGCGTGACGAGCACGCAGACGGAAAACGGCTATACCTACACGCTCACCCTCAGCGCCGACCGGACGCGTCAGGCCGCCTGTGCCATCGCACCGGACGCGGAGAAGCTGAACGTGGAGTATCAGCCCGGCACGATCAGCCTCGACGTGCAGGACGGCAAGGTCACGGCCCTGCGCGTGGAGCTCGGCGGCAGCGTGCAGGTCGCGGCCGTGGATACCCAGGCCTCCCTTGCGGCCCAGTTCACCTTCCGCAGCGATCTGACCGCGGAGGACGTCCGCGTCCCCGCCGCAGCGCTGGAAAAGCTGTAAAAAACGCAGAAAACGCCCGGTATGCAAGGCATACCGGGCGTTTTGCGATTATTTTTCCCAACGGTCGATGAGTGCCTGGATCTGTGCGGTGAAGCGGGTAAGATCCCGGTTCGGCCGCTCCTTGCACCCCTGCGCGACGAGCAGCAGCCGCTGTGCCGCGGCGATGAGCGCGTCAAAGACGCTCTTCTTGCGCGCTGCGCCCTTTTTGGCGATGGGCCGGCCGGCAGGGAAGGCGGTGAGCTTCCCGGCCGCCAGATCGAACTGCGCGCCTGAGAACGGCGCGATGGCAACATACCCCTTCTGCTGCAGCAGCGCCTGGAAGGCCTCGCAGGCCTCGGTGTCGCCGTGGTTGATGAAGACGACCTCGGGCTTGCGCTCGAACGCCTCGACCCAGTTCAGCAGCCCCTTCTGGTCGGCGTGGCCGCTCGTGCCGTGCAGCACGGCGATCTCGGCGTTCACGGCGATATCCTCGCCGAACAGCCGGACCTCCTTCACCCCGTCGAGCAGCGCCCGGCCGAGCGTCCCCTTCGACTGGTAGCCCGCGATGAGGATGATGTTCTCCGCCATCCACAGATTGTGCTTCAGATGGTGCCGGATGCGGCCCGCGTCGCACATGCCGCTGGCGGACAGGATGACCTTGGGCCGGGGATCGCTGTTGATGGCCTTGGAATCCTCCGCCGTGAGCGCAAGCTGCAGCCCCGGGCACCAGATGGGGTTCTGGCCGCTTTTCAGGACCTTCTGCGTCTCCGGGTCAAAGCAGTCGGTATCGCACTGCAGAAAGACGCTCGTGGCCTCCTCGGCCAGCGGGCTGTCAAGGTAGACGGGGAAGCCGTCGTGGCCGTGCACGAGCTTCTTCTGCTTGATCTCGCGCAGCAGGTACAGAAGCTCCTGCGTCCGGCCCACGGCGAAGGCCGGGATGATGACGCTGCCGCCGCGGTCAAAGGCCCGCTGCAGCACGTCGGTCAGCTCGGCGCGCACGTCCTTGGGCTTGTCGTGCAGGCGGTTGCCGTAGGTGGATTCCACTACGAGATAGTCCGTCTCCGCGACCGGCTGCGGGTCGTTCAGGATCGGCTGGTCGATGTTGCCCACGTCGCCGGAGAAGACGATCTTTTTCTCTATGCCGCCCTCCTGCAGCCAGAACTCGATGCAGGCCGAGCCCAGCAGATGCCCGATGTCGGAGAACCGGACACGCATCCCCTCCGCGATCGGCACGATCTGGCCGTACCGGCAGGGGCGGAAGAGCGAGGCCGCGCCCTTCGCATCGTCCACCGTGTACAGCGGCACGACCGGCGGCTCGCCCGCGCGCTCGGCCTTGCGCGTTTTCCAGGCGGCTTCAGATTCCTGGATGTTGGCCGAGTCGCGCAGCATGACGTCCGCCAGCGCGCAGGTCGCGGGCGTGGCGTAGATCCTGCCCCGGAAGCCATCCTTGTACAGCTGCGGCAGCAGCCCCGCGTGGTCGATGTGCGCGTGCGTCAGAAAGACGGCAGCGACGTCCTTCGCAGCCACGGGCAGGGGAATGTTCTCATAGACGTCCACGCCCTGCTCCATGCCGCGGTCGATCAGGTAGCTCTCGCCGCCCAGTTCCAGCAGCGTGCAGCTGCCGGTGACCTCGTGCGCCGCGCCGACAAATGTGATCTTCATAGCGGATCCCTCCTTTTTTATCAGTATAGCACAAACTGCCGGAAGTGCAAATACGGCGCGCCGCCCCGCCCGAAAAAATATTCCGCGTTTTTTCAAAAAGTTCTTGACTTTTTGGCGCTCTTCGTCTATAATCAGCCTTGCTGTTTGAGTTGCTGGTATAGCTCAGCCGGTAGAGCAGCTGATTTGTAATCAGCAGGTCGGGGGTTCGAATCCGTCTACCAGCTCCATTTTACCGCAACACAGCATCCTGAATATGGGGGAATTCCCGAGTGGCCAAAGGGGACAGACTGTAAATCTGCTG
>CEAH01014735.1_pt1 | contig 11145 bp, 10 predicted proteins | sample 557571 | NCBI WGS metagenome assembly CEAH01 (sample SAMEA3182092, study PRJEB8094) | gut metagenome | biome: human; feature: gut; material: Stool; isolation source: human stools | place: Canada | collected 2013-11-25
CGAATAGATGACCCACTCGGCAATGTTTGTCGCGTGATCGCCGATACGCTCAAAATATTTTGCCACCATCAGCATATCCGTCGCCTGCTCGCCGTTTTTGACGTTCTCATTAATCTTTTTGATCAGCTGCTGCTTAAAGTCCGCGAACAGATCATCGACCACATCATCCTGCGCAATCACCGTGCGCGCCAGCTCCAGATCCTTGTTGACGAATGCGTCCACGCACTTGATGACCATATCAGTAGTCTCTTTCGCCATACTTTCCACCAGATCAATGTTGATCGCGCTGCGCTCGTATGTCGCATCGGACATCAGAATCGTCATCTCGGAAATATCCGCCGCATGGTCTCCGATCCGCTCCATATCGGTAATCATCTTTAATGCCGCGGAGATCAGACGCAGATCCTTTGCGACCGGCTGCTGCTGCAACAGCAGCTTCATGCAGAGCGACTCCACGGTCTTTTCCTGCTCGTCGATCTCCTCGTCGTAGGCGATCGCCTTCTTCGCCTTCTCCACATCCTGGCGCACCAGCGCGGAGATCCCCATCTCAATCGCGTGCTCAATCATGCTTCCCATCTGGATCAGTTCATTGTTCAGTTCTAACAGCTGTCTCTCAAATCTGTTTCTCATTGCTTGCTCCTTTCATCAACCGAAACGTCCGGTAATGTAATCCTCTGTCCGCTTATCCTGCGGCACGGAGAACAATTTTTCCGTATCTCCGCTCTCAATGACCTCGCCGAGCAGGAAGAATACGGTCTTATCGGACACACGCACTGCCTGCTGCATGTTGTGCGTCACCATAATGATCGTGTATTTTTTCTTCAGTTCCACCGCGAGATCCTCGATCTTCGAGGTTGAGATCGGGTCAAGTGCAGACGTCGGCTCATCCATCAGAATCACTTCCGGATCGACCGCCAGCGCACGTGCGATGCACAGACGCTGCTGCTGTCCGCCGGACATTCCGAGCGCACTCTTTTTCAACCGGTCTTTCACCTCATCCCAGATCGCCGCATCGCGCAGGGATTTTTCCACGATCTCATCCAGTTTTGCCTTGGAGCGGATGCCGTGCGTGCGCGGTCCGTATGCGATGTTGTCATAAATGCTCATCGGGAACGGATTCGGCTTCTGGAATACCATGCCGACACGCTTGCGCAGCAGGTTCACGTCCATGCCGCTGTAGATGTCTTCCCCGTCGAGCAGCACCTGTCCTGTGATCTTACATCCCTGTACCAGGTCGTTCATGCGGTTTAAGCATTTTAAAAAGGTGGATTTTCCACAGCCGGACGGACCGATAAATGCGGTAATTTCTTTTTCGTTAATGGACAGATCCACGTCCTTGAGCGCGTGGAAATCGCCGTAATACAGATTCAGATTCGATATATTAAACTTTTCTCCCATGTTTTCCTCATTTCCGCGCTTCGCGCTATTCTTTCACTGCCTCAAACCGCTTCGCGATCAAGGATGAGACTCCATTTATCAGAAGGACAATGACAAGCAGCACCACTGCAGTCGCATTTGCTTCATTTTTATGTAAACCTTCATTAGAAAGCACATACATATGGATGGCGAGCGTACGCCCGGAATCCATAAGTCCCGCCACACCGGTCACGGTACCCGCCGTGTAAATGAGCGCCGCGGTCTCTCCGACGATACGTCCGATCGAGAGAATGATACCGGATAGAATTCCCGGGATTGCCGCCGGAAGCACAATCTTAAAAATCGTCCGCAGTTTTCCGGCGCCCAGCCCGAAGCTTCCCTCTCTGTAGGAATCCGGCACACACAAAAGCGCCTCCTCCGTGGTTCTCATGATCGTCGGCAGCACCATGATGGCGAGCGTCGCCGCTCCGGAGAGCATGGAATAGCGCCAGTGCAGTGCAATGTTGAAAAACAGCATACCGAACAGACCATAGATAATGGAAGGAATACCGGTCAGCGTCTCCGCTGTCAGACGGACAACCTCCACGAATTTATTGCCCTTTCTGGCATATTCGATCATGTAGATTGCCGCCCCCACACCAAATGGCACGGAAAACAGCAGCGAGACCACAACCATCTCCACCGTGTTGATGATGGCGGGGAGCATGGACACATTGTCCGAATTATAATGTAATGCAAACAGGCTCGGCTTTAGGTACGGAATACCACTGATAAGGATGTAGTCCACAAGAAAAAGCAGCGTCACCACCGTGAGCGCGGCTGCAATCAGAACCAGAAGCAGCAGGATCAAAGAGCCGGGATGTCTGGTATAGGATTTCATTTTATCTTTTAATGTTACTTTGTTGATTGGATTTATCTGTTCCATCCCCTACTCCTTTCCGCTTCGCTTGATTGCCGAGAAGCACAGATTGATGATCAGAATAAACGCGAACAGCACCACGCCAGTAGCGATCAGCGCCTCCCGGTGCAGATCCGTCGCATAGCCCATCTCCATGACAATGTTCGTCGTCAGTGTGCGGACGCCCTGCAGAATACTGTTCGGGACACGCGGCTGGTTACCCACAACCATCATGACCGCCATCGTCTCCCCGAGTGCACGTCCGACGCCGAGGATGACCGCCGCCAGAATACCGGATTTTGCCGCCGGTACCACGACAGTAAAGACACTTCTCTCATGCGTTGCCCCGAGCGCCAGCGCTCCTTCGTAATAACTCTGCTCCACTGCGCGGATCGTCGGTTCGGACGCTCCGATGATGGTCGGCAGGATCATGATTCCCAGAAGAATCGACGCACAGAGAATACTCTGTCCGTTGCTGTTCTTAAAATGCTCCCGGATGAACGGTACGAGCACAACCAGTCCGAAAAATCCGTATACGATAGACGGAATGCCCGCCAGCAGGTTCACGACCGGCTTTAAGAGCTTGTACAGTCCTTCCGGACAGAATCTTGCCATAAAAATAGATGTGAGTACACCGACCGGCACACCGATGATCAGCGCGCCTCCGGTGACATAGATACTTCCCAGTATCATCGGGAAGATACCGAATTTATTGTTTCCCGGCTTCCACTTGGTTCCGGTCAGAAATTCCGCAAATCCGATTTTCTTCATTGCCGGAATTCCGTTTGCAAACAGGAATATGCAGATCAGCGCCACCGCCACGATGGAGATGACCGCAGCCAACAGAAATACATATTCCATGATCTTCTCTCTTTTTTTCATCAGAACCTCCATTTACAGGTTTTTCCTAAATAATGTGTATGTTCCACGAAAGGACCGGAAGAACATTCTGTTCCCCCGGTCCGTCCTGCTATGCTATTTCTGCTGTCCGTCCTAGTTTGCTGCATCCCAGGTTGTTGTCCCGCCTGTGAAAATACCCTTTACGGTGTCAGAGGAGAGATCCTCTACCGGGTTCTCCTGGTTTACGATCACTGCGATACCGTCCATGGCGATCTTCGTTGCGATAAGTCCTTCCTCAGTCTCGGAATCCTTTAACTCGCGGGAAGCCATACCGATGTCGAGTGTGCCGTCTGCTGCTCCGGTCATACCTGTGGTAGAATCACTTGTCTGAAGCTCGATCTCCACATTTGCATTGACTGCCTTGTAAGCCTCGATCAGTTTCTCCATTACCGGAGATACGGAAGAGGAACCGCCGACTACGACTTTGCCTTCTGCTCCGTTGGACTCGAATGCTGCTGCGGAATCATCTCCGATATAACCGTTGTCGGAGATTACTTTCTGCCCGTCACCGCTCATGATGTAGTTGATGAAATCCTGTGCAGCCTCGCTGACCTCGCCCTTTGTTGCAATGTTGAACGGTCTTGCGATCTTGTAGGTACCGCTCTTGATGTTCTCTACGGTAGCCTCTGCCCCGTCAATTTTTACTGCCTTTACCGTGTCGTTTAAGGAACCAAGGGATACATAACCGATTGCGTAGGTGTCACCTGCTACCGATGTGAGCATAACGTCCGTGCTGTTGGTGATGATCGCTTCCTCTGTGGTGTTATCCACTTTCTCGCCGCTCTCATCTTTTTCTTCCACACCGAACAGCTCGATGAATGCTCCTCTTGTGCCGGAACCATCCTCACGGGAATATACGGCGATTGCTGATGTATGATCGAAATCTGCATTCTCTGCCGGTGCAGCTTCGCTTGTGGTATCTGCTGCGTCTGCGGTGGATGCTGCATCTGTGGTTGCTGCTGCGTCTGTGGTGGTGTCTGCTGTCTCACTGCTGCCGCATCCTGCGAACATGCCCGCTGCCATAACACCTGTCAATAACATACACATTACTTTCTTCTTCATTTTGAATCCTCCATTCAATTTTACGGAATCTCTTCTCCGTTTTTTCTTTTACCTCGTTTCTTAGAACATGGTTTACTTTACGGGAGGAATGTAAAATGCAGAAGAGCACTTATGTAAAACCTGTGTAAAAATCCTGTCACATCATTTCAATCTGCCGGCGCAGCTCTAACATCTTATTGTCCACCTTTGCGATCACGTCCGAGTAGCCGCGCGTCTCGCGCTCCACATTGGCGATCTGGCCGGCATCCTTCTTATAACACATCTGCGTGTCCAGCTCTGCCCAGTAATCCATCGCAAACGAGCGGATCTGAATCTCCACCCGGATCTCCGTGACCGTGTCATTGTACGTCACCGGAACACCCGCAATCACATGAATACTCTGATAGCCGCTCTTCTTGGGATTTTTCACATAATCCTTTTCTTTGATAATATGAAAATCCTTCTGCTTCTTGATAACATCCGCAATCCTGTAGATGTCGTCGCAGAAAAAGCACACGACCCGGATGCCGGCGATGTCATTGAGTGTCTGCACCGCCTCCTCAAACGTCACTTCCCGCTCTTTCTTTTTCAGTTTTTTTATCACACTATCCGGGGTCTTGATGCGGTTCGACATATTGCGAATGACCTGGCGGTGGCATTGTTCCGTCAGGTCAGCATTGATCAGTCTTAATCGTGCCTGTACGAGATCCATGGCAGCGGCATAGGATAGCTGCACCATCGGCTGTAACAGTTTCTCACTCAACAGGTCCTCATTCGGCAATTTTTGTTCTCCGTTTTGTTTTTCCTTTATTTCTATTCGCTTCTTTTTCTTTTTAGAATCATTCTTTGGCAAAACCCGCTGCGCCTCCCATCGCACCGCTCTGTGACGTCTCCCCCGCCATGCACCGGCGCTGCATCTGAAAGCAGATAAATCCCACAACAAACATGGCGGCGATCGCTGCCACACCGGCTCTTGATGTATCAAACAACTGCGTGGTGATTCCCATCAGCATTGTTCCCATAAAGGAAGCTCCTTTTCCAAAAATATCGAAGATGCCGAAATACTCCGTCGACTTTTCCTTCGGGATGATCTTGGCATAGTAGGAACGGGAGAGCGCCTGGATGGCTCCCTGAAATACGCCGACAAACGTTGCCATCATCCAGAATTTCCACGCCGCATCCAGCCAGAGTGCATAGACCGCAACCACAAAGTAGGCACCGATGCAGACCGAAATAAGTTTTGAAGATGCAAAGCGCTGGGTCAGTTTTCCGAACAGAATCGCGCACGGGAATGCGACGACCTGCGTGAGCAGCAATGCCATCAGAAGGCTGGTGTCGCTGATTCCGACGTCTTTTCCGTAGGAAGTCGCCATCTCGATGATGGTATACACGCCATCAATATAGAAGAAAAACGCTGCCAGAAACCACAGCACCTTTTTGTCATCCCGGATCTCCGCAAAGACTTTGCCGAGTCTGGAAAAAATCCCGCGCACATCGGTGCCGCCCGCTTCCACATAGTATTTCTGCTGATAGTTCCGCAGCAGCGGGAGTGTCACAACCACCCACCATGCCGCGTTGATAAAAAATGCAATCATCATCGCAACCGTGCCGGAAATGCCGATCGCATCCGCGCCGAGGATCAGACCGAGGCTCGCCACAAACGGCACGCAGCTTCCGATGTATCCCCACGCATAGCCCTGGGAGGACACCTCATCCATCCGCTCATCCGTCGTGACATCCACAAGCATGGAATCGTAGAAAATAAGGCTTCCGGAGAATCCGACTTTTGCAATTACGAAAATGGCAAGAAACAGAATCCAGGTCCTTGGAATCGCAAGCGCCGCACAGCCGAGCACTCCCATCATCATGAAAAATGTAAACAGCGGCTTCTTGCGGTTCTTATTGTCGGCCACCGCACCAAGCACCGGTCCTAAAACCGCCACAATCAGCGTGGAGATCGAGATGGCGTAGCTTAGATATGCGGTGGAGTCCGATGCGCTGATGCCGTTTGCGGACGCCATGTTTTTGTAGTAGATCGGTATAATCGTCGACACCAGCAGTGTGAACGCCGAATTTCCGACGTCATACAGCACCCAGTATTTTTCGAGTCTGCTCATTTTCGTTTTCATAATCTTTTACCTCTTTTTCCTTAATAAAGCGGAATATTTCATCATAATATTTCGTACGCGTCCGCTCATCCGCATTAAAAATCTCATGTCTGGAATCCGGCATAAAGAAAATCTTTGTCCGCTCCGTCTCCTCCGCAAACCGCTTGATCGCACCGTTATCCACCATGTGATCGCGCCCTGCCGCAAAGAGCAGCACCGGCACCTTGATCTTTGCCAGATTCTCACGCCGCATCTGTTCGCGGCTGGCGCGAAGCCCTGCGCGAACCCAGGCATAACTTCCGCCGTAGGTTCGGTAATGTTCCTCTAAGAGCCGCTTTTGAAACATATAGTCATAACGCTCTCTTGAGAGACAGCTGCTCCCCTCAAATTGCGGTGTCTCTGAAAATCCCTGCTGTCCCGCCAGTGTGGCAAAGCATTTTCCTTTTCCGGCCAGACAGCAGAACTCCGCCAGCAGCCGTGCAGCAAACCGCGGATATTTTCCGGTCTGCATGGCGCACATCGGTGCGGAGAGAACTGCCGCCTCAAACAGCTGTGGATAACGTTCCAGTGCAAGGATCGCAATGGCGCCTCCCATCGAATGTGCAAACACGATCCGGTATTCCTCCCTGGGGCTTACGACCGTCTCCACAAACCGCGCAAAATCCGTGACATAACTGTCATAGCTTTGCACATGCACTAACTCCGGGTCATCCACCTCGCGCCCGGAATACCCGTGTCCCCGGTGTTCCGGCACATAGACCGAGTATCCCGCCCGCAAAAACTGGTATGCGACTTCGTTATATTTTTCCGCGAATTCGCAAAACCCGTGGGAAATCACAACACATTTCCCCGCATCCGGCAGAGAATATCGCCGGTAAGCGATCGACATGCCATCTTCCATCTTAAGATAGCCCTTCTCGCCGTGCTCTTTCAGATAAGGTTCTACCGTCTCTGCCATCCAAACTGCATAAGCAGTCTTCTCCTCTTTCGCACAGCTTTTAGCCTCCGGCATCATCCCTGCTTCCCCTGCTTCTTTATCACGCGCACCAGCTCCGGTGTCAGCGTTCCATCCAGATACTCGGCAGCGATCCGCCTGCCCACGTCCGGATAATTCGTAATCATGGCGTCCACCTGCATCTCGCACACCATGCGCATGTATTGCTCCTCGTTGACCGTCCAGACATGCACACGCTTTCCGTGCTTTTTACAGTCTTCCATGTAATTCGGGTACTGCAGATTGTAGAGCGCCGGATGCATGGCGTCCGCGCCCACGACGAGCGCGCCGTAGCTGACCGGATTGACAATTCCGTCACAGTAGAGCATGCCGGTCTTCGCCTGCGGATTCAGCTCCTTGATGCGCTGCACCGTGTAGTGGTTAAACGACGAGTACCACACGCGCTCCTCCAGTCCCATGCGGGCGGTCAGGTCAAGCACGCGCTCTTCGATCTCCGGATAAAAGACCACGCCGGTCTTCAATTCCACATTGATCGTAAGTCCCGTCGGCTTTAACAGCTCATAGACTTCCTCAAGCGTCGGGATCATCGCCCGCTCGTACCCTTCCTTATGCGTCCGGTTGTAATTAAATCTGGAAATTCTCGCGTATGTAAAATCTTTGACCCAGCCGCTGCCGTCGCTGGTACGGTCAACCGTCTCGTCGTGGATGACAACCAGTTCTCCATCCTTTGTGAGCTGTACATCCAGCTCCACGCCGTCCGCGCCCATCTCAACCGCTTTCCGGAATGCCTCCAGTGTATTTTCAGGCGCGTAGCCGCTTGCGCCGCGGTGCGCCCATACCAATGTCTGTTTTTCCATGTATACAAAAACCTCCGATATGATAGCTTCTTATTTCTTCTATCATATCGGAGGTTTGTAAAATTGTTCGGGTGTATTGCGTAAAATTTAAAATGGCTATGTAAAATGTCTGTAAGATATCATGCGTTTTTTGCCTGCCTTACATTGTAGGCCGTCGCCGAACCGACCACCAGCAGGGCACCGATAACAGCGGTTGCACCGATTGTCTCCCCATAAAAAACAGCCACCAGAATCGGATTTAAGATCGGCTCGATCGCCGAGGTCAGCGACGCCGTGACAGGAGAGACTGCGTCCAGTCCCCGCGACAGGAACACATAGGACAGACCGAACTGCACCACGCCGAGCAGCAGCACGAAGAACCAGATATGCAGTGACATCTCGCTCTCCTGCCCGTAAAACGGGATTCCGATCGCCGCGCTCAACGCGCAGGACACCAGAAGCGACGATTCAAAGTCCGCGCCGCGGAATTTCTTCTGCATCATCACAAGCGCATAGGCAAGTCCTGAGAGAATCGCAAGCAGATTCCCCGCCATGGCTCCGGCATCCAGCGACGTATAAAAGAAGCAGAGAATCCCTGCAAAGACTCCCGCGCAGGCAAACACCGAATCCCGCCCCGGCTTTTTGTGAAAGATCAGCCACATCAGGAGAATGACAAACACCGGCTCTGTGAACTGCAGCACGATCGCATTGGCAGCCGTCGTGAGCTTGGTCGCCGCCACAAAGGCAAACGCCATCACCGTATTGCACACCGCACCGAAGAGCACCGTCTTATTCCACACAAACTTCTGGCGGCGCAGAAGCATGTAACATCCCACAACCAGCACCGAGAAAATACTGCGCGCTCCCTGGATCGTCACCGACGACCACGGAATCGACTTGATTAAAACGCCTCCGGTGCTGAAACAGACTGCCGATAACAGTACGCAGACCGTTCCCCGCAGACTTTCCGCATTCATTTTTTTATCACTCATATCCATTCCTCCCATCCGGGTTTCTGTCGTATTCTCCATCCGCTCTTCTGTCGTATTCTCCATCCGCTCTTCTGCCGGATTCTCCCATCTGTGCTACTGCCACTTCCTATGAGATAAAAACATAGACCAGCACGAGTACTGCCAGAAACAGTACGTTTGCGATCGTAAACCACAGGAGATACCGCCCCTTGGTCTTATTATAATTGTGCGCGTAGATCTTATAAGAGATCAGGCTCGCCATCGAAGCGATGAGCGTTCCCAGTCCGCCCAGATTCACGCCGATCGTAAGATTTTTCAGATTGTGCGTAAAATCTGCCAGAAGCAGGGTCGCGGGAACATTGCTGATGATCTGGCTCGCACCGATGCCGACCGCCAGTTCCCTGCCCGCCACAAGACTTTGCAGGACAGACCGTACCGCCTCGATATTCCCCATATTGCCGATGAAGATGAAGAAACTGATAAACGTAAACAGCAGACAGTAATCCACCTGCAAAAACACCGTGCGATCCGTTAAAACAAGCACAACGAGCACCACCGCGAGCATCAGCTCCCACGGAAGCACCCGCGCTACCGAAAGCAGGCTTAGCACAAAGAGCGCCAGATAAATCCCGTTTTTCTTCCTGCCGGCTGCTCCGGACGTCTGCAAAAGTGCCCCCGTCTCCAGCGAGATCCGGCGCTTGCCCGCACTGAGCACGAACACGACAAGCAGCAGAAGCACACCTGACACGAGCGTATACGGCGCCATCCATCCGATAAATTCACCCAGCCCGGCACCGGAGACGCTGTAAAGATACAGATTCTGCGGATTCCCGACCGGCGTCAGCATGCTCCCCAGATTCGCTGCAAGCGTCTGCAGCACAAACGTTGTCACAATCAGCCGCTCCTGGTGGCATTTCTGCAGGATCGTGCACGCAAACGGCACAAACGTCAAAAGTGCGACGTCGTTTGTGATAAACATACTGGAAAAAAAGCACAAAAAAACAAGCACCAGCATCAGCTGCGCGGTATTTTTGGTCTTTGCCAGAAGCCGGCTGCCGATAGCATCGAACAGTCCGTTGCTCTGAAATCCTGCCACAATCAGCATCAGCGACAGCAAAATGCCGAGCACGCGCCAGTCAATGTAGCCCACGTACTGCGGACCCGGGTGCACCCAGAATGCCGATGCCACAGCGAAGGCTGTGGCGATCGTGAGTACCGTTTCTTTTTTTATAAAATCTGTGATCTTCTGCAACATGTTGTCCATCATCTTTTCTGTTTCATTGTAAAAATTCCTTTCCTATTTTACTTCTCTTTTTTGCACTTGCATAGGATTTTTTTCTGAAAATGCGGCATACTACCACAAGATAGCCTGTTATCGCTGTATGCGCACAGCCGATGCCTGTCATTTTCCCATGCACAGCTGCCCGCGCAGGAATGGAGATTTACGTGAAAAATACATTATCCTTACCTGTCACAAATGAAAACGGCTCCTATGAGATCCGCCTGGAGAGCATCGGCGGGCTGGGCGCCAATCTCTGCGGAAAAATGCTCGGAGAGCTCGGCGCACTGTCGCTTTCGCTCAATTCCTTAAGCTTTTCCAGCTACGGCTCCGAAAAGCGCGGTTCACCGGTCAAGGCGTATGTCCGCTGGTGCGCAGACGACCGCCCGCTGCGCGTCAACAGCCCCGTGACCCGGCCACATCTGCTCGGCATCTTTCACGAAGGACTGATCGGCACCTACCCGGTCTTGGACGGCGTCACCGTAGACACCAAAATCGTATTAAATACCCCCTTGTCCGCTGACGAGGCGGCAGATAAATACCATATTTCCATCGGAGAACTCTATTGTCTGGATGCGCTCGCACTTGCGATGGAAAGTCATTCCCGCATCAACATGGTCATGCTCGGTGCTCTGGTGCGCGCCAGCGGATTTATCCCGCCGGAAGCTGCCGAGACGCTCTGCCACGATATGATCGGGAAAAAATATCCCGCACTCATCGAAGCCAATCTCGCGGGTCTGCGCCTGGGATATGAAAATGTCAAAATGGCTCAGGGTGACC
>CEAH01058964.1_pt1 | contig 11123 bp, 8 predicted proteins | sample 557571 | NCBI WGS metagenome assembly CEAH01 (sample SAMEA3182092, study PRJEB8094) | gut metagenome | biome: human; feature: gut; material: Stool; isolation source: human stools | place: Canada | collected 2013-11-25
TTCTCGTTGTTTAATTTACAAGGTGCACTCCGCAGTTTCGCGGGCTTTTATTGTATCACAGGAAGTTTCGTTTGTCAAGAACTTTTTCAAATTCTTTCGAACTTCTTATGATCGACGCTCGCTTTGATCAATTTCTCTCTCGCAGCGAACTCATTTATTCTAGCACATCTTCATCTGTTTGTCAAGAACTTTTTTCAAGGTTTCTCAACCGTTTTCTTGGCTCCCATCCAATATGCCCGCGCTCTTCAGAGCGCTCGCATATATTATCATCGGGATTCGGGTTTGTCAACCCCTTTTTTCATTATTTTTCATTCTTTTTTATATTTCCTATAACTTGTGTTAATATCGGGATCACACCCCAAAATGTAGCCGCTCCGACGACCCATACCGCCGTCGGCAGCCGCTGCGTCAGGAAGCTGACGCCGAAGGCGAGCAGGCAGAAGACTCCTTCCTTCTTCTCTCCCCATCCGGCGCCGAGGCAGGCCTCTGCCGTGCGGGCGGCCGCGCACACGAGCAGCGTCAGCAGCGACACCAGCCCGAGCAGCTGCGCCGTGGACAGCAGCAGCTCAAAGCGCTGCATGACGGACAGGACCGACAGACTTTTCGTGAGCGTATAGAGCGGCTGTGGCAGCTGTGCCGTCCACGCCGGGGACAGACACGCGCTGCACAGCAGCGCCGCCACGCCCGGCAGCACCGCGGCGGCCAACGCGCTCCAGCCCGGCCGCGGCGTCTGCCCGTCCCCGTCCAGAAACAGCAGGCACGCGGGCGTCAGGCACAGGCAGAGGCTCAGCCCCGCATCCGCGGCGCTCCCCCACGGCCGGCACCACGCCGCCTGCACATGCCGCAAGGAGGCCAGTGCGATGATACTATATAATAATGCCAGACAGAGCGCCAGCACGCCGCTGACCCGGGCCGCGGCGGCCTGTCCCTTCCGGCTGGCCAGCGCGGCCAGCAGCAGCGGGACTGCGGGTGCCAGTGGGCCGAGATCGTCCTCAAACGCGATCTGGCTCGCCGCAGCCGCGCCGGAGGCTGCCAGCAGCAGCCAGAGGCACACCGCCGCGCCTACGATCTGCCCGCCGTGCTGCCCGAAGGCCCGGGCCATCTGCTCCGGCAGGCTTTGACCGCTCCGGCGCTGCAGCGTCTGCAGAAACAGCACGATCCCGCCCGCCGCCGCGCTGCCCGCCAGCACCCAGAGCCAGCCGCGCCCGGCCAGCACCATGGCCGCCGGAACGCTCAGCGCGCACAGCCCCCACGCCCGGCTCTGCCGCGGCGTCAGCTTATTCTGCAAGCTTCATCCCTCCGTCCTCCGCCGGCAGCAGCTGCGCCGGGCGGATCTGATCCCCGCGGACCAGCGCCGCGCGCGCAAGCGCGAGCGTCAGCATCCCCGGGTGCGCCTGTAAAAACTCCACGGCCTCGGCCGCGTGCAGCTCCGGCAGCCGGGCCAGATACAGTTTGGCCGCCGGGCGGAACTGCGGCTGCTGCGCAGCCGCAGGCAGCAGGACTCCGGCGCTCTGCAGCAGCACGATATGCTCCGCCGTGTCGAGAAACAGCGTCCCCTCCGCGCATTCTGCCATATCGGCCAGCGCGGCGGCCAGCGTCGGGCCGGACCCGGCCGCGCCGTTGTCGGCCTCCACGGTGATCGCGCCGTCCCCGGCCTCAATCACGAGCACCTGGGCCGGGAGCAGCTTCGCTGCGTCCGTGCCGGTGCGCGGCAGCATGCAGAGGCAGACGGCCGACGCCGCGGCCAGCAGCCAGATACAGATGCGGTTCATGTTCCGTCCCCCTGATTTCGAAGATCCTGCGGCCGCAGCGCGGCCTCGCGCCATTTCTGCCGGATCAGGCGCGGGCGCAGGATGGCGCGGGCTGCCCGGGCGTCGGAAAACGGCGTCAGATACGAAACGTCCAGACTCGTCAGCCCCGACAGATGGATCAGCAGCAGCACGCCGCCCGCCGTCAGCGCGAACAGGCCGCCCACGCCAGCCAGAATCGCCAGCGCGAACCGCCAGACGCGGATGGCGTCGGACAAATCCCGGCTCGGCAGCGTAAAGCCGCAGATCCCGGCCGACGCCGCCACGATCAGCGCCGCCGGAGAGATCAGCCGCGCATCGACCGCGGTCGTCCCGACGGCAAGCCCGCCGATGATCGACACCGCCGTGCCGATGGCCTGCGGCAGATGGAGCCCCGCCTCCTGCAGCAGCTCAAAGGCCGCCAGCAGGCCGATGACCTCAAAGACGGTGTCGAACGGCACCTCCTGCTTGGAATCGATGATGGCGAGCAGGAGCTTGGTCGGGATCATCTCCTGATGGTACGTCGCCATCGCCACATACAGCCCCGGCAGCAGCAGCGCCGCCAGCAGTGCCAGATACCGCAGCACCCGCAGACAGGTGGCGGAGATATAGTCGATCGCGCGGTCCTCCGTCGATTTCATCAGAATGCCGAGATCCACCGGCGCGAGATACCCCAGCGGCAGCCCGTCGACAAGCAGGCCCACCTGCCCGTTCAAAAGCCCCTGACAGAAGGTATCCGGCCGTTCGGTGTACTGCAGGAGCGGAAAGGCCGTTTTACGCGAGCCGGTCACATATTCCTCCACGCTCGCGGGCGTCAGCATCCCGTCGATGTCGATCGCCGCCAGCCGCTGCTCCATGCGCCGGACGAGCGCCGGATCCGTCAGATCTGCAAGGAAGCAGACCGTGACGGCCGTCTGGCTGCGAAGCCCCACGGTCTTCTGCACGAAGCGCAGCTGCGCCGAGCGCAGATGGCGGCGCAGGAGGCTCGTGTTGATGCGCATGGTCTCGGTAAAGGCGTCCTTCGCGCCCTTGACCGTGTTTTCCGATTCCGGCGCGGACGGGCCGCGGCGGGTATCGGTCTTCGTCTCGAAGCAAAGCGCCGCGCCCGTGCCAGGAAAGACGACGACGCAGTAGCCGTGCAGCAGCTTGTCCGCGGCGTCCTCCGGCGCCGTGACCCGCTCGGCCACGGCGCAGTAGACCCGTGCCTGCTCCGCCTGGGCGAGCACCGCCTGCATGCTGCCGGGCTGCACCGTCTGCATGAGCGGACGCAGGACCTGCTCCGCGATATCGCCGCCGGACGTCAGCCCGTCGAGAAACAGCACGTCCAGCTTCTGCCCGCCGGCCATGATCTGCCGCTCCGCCACATCCGCGCTGCCGCCGAACAGCGCCCGCAGCTCCGCCGCGCCCCAGTTTTCCATCCTGACCGCCTCCCGTACAAAACTCTTCTGTCATTTTTCCGCATATGGAGAAAACTATACCTGTTTTCCCCCGTGCAGGTTTGCATATCCCGGCAGTTTGTGGTAGACTATAGCGAAAGCTATGCGTCGGCTGACGCGATCACACATATATAATATGTATTGTTTGGAGATGCACCGCCATGTATGAACTCATCAACGACAAGACGCTCGCAGAATACGAAGCGTTTTTGCAGCAGCACCCCAAGGGCCATTTCGCCCAGAGCAGCCTCTGGGCAAAGCAGAAGCCCATGTGGGCTTGGAACGCCGTCGCCGTGCGCGGCGAGGACGGGAAGATCAAGGGCTCGCTGGCCCTGATGTCCCGCAAGGTGCCCGGCATCGGCCGGACGCTGCTATACGGCTGCCGCGGCCCGGTCTGCGATCTACGCGACCGGGAGACCTTTGCAGAGCTGCTCGAGGGCGCGAAGGCCCTCGCCAAGCAGCAGAAGGCCTACGTCATCAAGATCGACCCCGACGTCCCCTCCTCCGACACGGCGTTCGCGGAAATGATGCGCTCGTTCGGCTTCCGGTGCAAGGAGGGCGGCAAGAATTTTGAGGCCATCCAGCCCCGCTACGTCTTCCGTCTGAATGTCGAGGGCAAGACCGAGGACGAGCTCATGGCCGCCTTCCATCAGAAATGGCGCTACAACATCCGCCTGGCCGAGCGCAAGGGCGTGACCGTGAAGATCTGCGGCAAGGAGATGGTCCCGGCGTTCGCCGACCTGATGCTCACGACCGGCGTGCGCGACGGCTTCGTCACCCGCCAGCCGGAGTATTTTGCGAATATGCTCGATAACCTCGGCGAGCATGCGCGGCTCTACATGGCCTTTGACCCGGAGGGAACGCCGATTGCGGGCACGCTCGCCATCCACTACGGCGACAAGGTCTGGTATCTCTACGGCGCGTCCAGCAACGAGCACCGCAATCTGATGCCCAATTACCTGCTGCAGTGGCGCATGATCCAGTGGGCGGTCGAGACCGGCTGCCGGATCTACGACTTCCGCGGGGTCTCCGGCAACGTGTCGGAGGATAATCCGCTCTACGGTCTGTTCCGCTTCAAGCAGGGCTTCGGCGGGGCGTTCACCGAGTTCGTCGGCGAGGAGGATCTGGTCCTCTCCCCGTTCATCTACTGGGCCGTGGAGCACGGCACGTCGGTCTTCAAGGACCTGCGCAAGACCGTCTATCTCATCAAAAACCGCGGAAAAAAGTAAGACAGGAGGCGCAGCATGAAAGCGTATGTCGTCGATTCCGCCGCCGTGCGGAGCAATCTGCAGCAGCTGCAGACCCGCGCGGGCAGCGCGGTTTTGTGGGCCGTCCTCAAGGGGGACGGCTACGGGCTGGGGCTTTTGCCGATGGCCGCCATCTGCCGGGAGGCCGGGGTCACGCACTTTGCCGTGACCGAGGTCAGCGAGGTCAGCCGCCTGCGCGCGGGCGGCTTTTCCGACGCTTCGATCCTGATGCTCCGTCCGACGAGCGAGCAGGACGAGCTGCGGCAGCTGCTGCAGCTCGGCGCGATTTTGACCGTCTCGAGCCAGAATGACGCGGCGGTTTTGAACGGCGTGGCCCAGGAGCTCGGCGTACAGGCCGAGGTCCACGTCAAGATCGACACCGGCATGGGCCGCTACGGCTTTTTGCCGGACGAGCTCGACCAGCTGCTGCCCATCTTCCGCTACATGCCCGGTCTGCACGTGACCGGCATCTACACCCATCTGCATTCCGCCTTCTGCAGCCAGAAGGCGACGATCGCGCAGGCCGAGGCCTTTCAGGGCGTTCTCGATCAGCTGCACGCGTCCGGCTGCGAGACCGGCATGGCGCACATGCTGAACTCCGCCGGGCTCCTCAAATATCCGCAGTACGCGATGGACGGCGTGCGCGTGGGTTCCGCCATTCTCGGTCGGGTCAGCGTGCACGGCAATTTCGGCCTCACGCGCATCGGCGAATGCCAGGCGACCGTCGAGGAGCTGCGCTGGCTGCCGAAGGGCCACAGCTGCGGCTACGGCGCGGGCTGGACCGCGAAGAAGCCCACCCGCGTGGCCGTTTTCTCCGTCGGCTGGTATCACGGCTTCGGCGTCGAGATGGGAAACGACCTGTTCCGCTTCCGCGACTGCCTGCGCGGCGTGCTGCGAAACCTCAGGCAGATGATCTTCAAAAAGCACATCACCGTGACGGTGAACGGGAAAAAGTGCCGGGTCCTCGGCCACATCGGCATGCTCCACACCTGTGTGGACGTGACGAACGTCCCCTGCGCCGTCGGCGATCCGGCGGTATTCGATCTCAAGCCTTTGCTGCTCAAGGGCATCGAGGTCGTCTACCGGTAAGGAGGCACTATGGCAGAAAAAATCGCCGCCGTCGCCACCGGGCATGCCCGGACCGGCATCGGCATTCTGCGCCTGTCCGGCGACGGGTGCATCGAGGCAGCCGGGCAGGTCTTCCATCTGCAGTCCGGCAAGCCGCTTTCCTCCCTTCCCGACCGCAAGCTTGCCCTCGGCACGCTCTTTGACGTGCAGGGGCGGCCCATCGACCACTGCATGGCCTTCATCTCCCGCGCCCCGCACTCCTACACCGGCGAGGATACCGCCGAGATCCAGTGCCACGGCTCGCCCGCCGCGCTGGCCGCGGGGCTCGAGGCGCTGTTCGCCGCCGGGTTCCGGCAGGCGCGGCCGGGCGAATTTACACGCCGTGCGTTTCTGAACGGCCGGATGGATCTGACCCAGGCCGAGGCCGTCATCGACCTCATCGACGCCGAGACCGCCGACGCCGCGGCCAACGCCGCCGGGCAGATCGCGGGCGCGATGCGCAAAAGGATCGACCCGGTCTACGACAGCTGGGTCGATATCTGCGCGCACTTCCACGCCGTGCTCGACTATCCCGACGAGGACATCGACCCGTTCGAGCTCAGCCAGCTGGAGTCTGCGCTCCAGGCGAGCAGCCGGACGCTCTCCGCGCTGCTTTCCTCCTGTCACCGGGGCCGGATGGTCCGGTCCGGCGTCAAAATCACCATCCTCGGCAGCCCGAACGCGGGAAAATCCAGCCTTCTCAACGCGCTCTCCGGCTTTGACCGCGTGATCGTCACGGACATCCCCGGCACGACGCGCGACACCGTCGAGCAGACCGTCACGCTCGGGCGGCATCTGGTCCGCCTGGTCGACACCGCGGGCATCCGCGACACGGAGGACGTCATCGAGAAGATCGGCGTCGACCGCTCGGTCGAGGCCGCGAAGGACTGTGACGCGGCCCTGTTCGTCGTCGACGACTCGCGCCCTCTGACCGACGAGGACCGCCGCGCGATGGACGCCGCGCTCGAAGCGCCGGAGGCCATCGCCGTTCTCAACAAGCAGGATCTCGGCGCTGTGATCGAGCCGTCGGATCTGCCGTTTTCGCATATCGTCCCCGTCTCGTGCAAGGACGGCACGGGCTTCGACCTGCTCGAGCAGGCGTTCGACATGCTCTTCCCGGACGACGCGCCGTGCGACGGATCGCTTTTGACCAACGCGCGGCAGGCCGACGCGATCGTGCGCGCCAAAAAATCCGTGGACGCTGCGCTGCGCTCGCTGCGGGCCGGCTTTACGCCGGACGCCGTGCTGGTCGATCTGGAGGCGGCGATGCGCGCGCTCGGCGAGGTCACGGGGCGCACGATGCGCGAGGATATCACGAACCGCATTTTTGAGCGCTTCTGCGTCGGAAAATAAGCTGATAAAGGACCGATATTATGATCTATCTCGATAATTCCGCCACCACGCAGCCCTGTGAGGCCTGCGTGCGGGCGATGACAGAGCTTCTGACGGACTGCTGGGGCAATCCCTCGTCCGTGCATGCGCACGGCATCGCGGCCCACCACCGTCTGCGCCAGGCGCGCGAGCAGGTCGCTTCCGCCCTCAGCGCGGAGCCGGACCGTGTCTTTTTCACCTCCGGCGGCACGGAGGCGGACAACTGGGCCATCTTCTCCGCTGCTGAGCGGCTCGGCAAGCGCGGGCACCACATCGTCACCACCGCCGTGGAGCACCACGCCGTCCTGCACCCCATGCAGAAGCTCGAGGCGAAGGGCTTCGAGGTCACTTACCTGCAGCCCGACCGCGAGGGGAACATCACGGTCGACGCGCTCAAAAAGGCGCTCCGCCCCGACACCATCCTCGTCTCCGTCATGATGGTCAACAATGAGACCGGCGCCGTCATGCCCATCGCCGACATGGTCAAGGCCACGCGGCGGCTCTCGCCGCTCGCGCTGTTCCACACCGACGCGGTACAGGGCTTTCTGAAGGTCCCGTTCCGGGCCAGGACGCTCGGGGCGGACATGATCTCCGTCTCCGCGCACAAGATCCACGCAGCCAAGGGCACGGGCGCACTGTACATCCGGCCGGGCCTGCCGCTTCCCCCCTTCCTCTGCGGCGGCGGACAGGAGAGCAACTACCGCTCCGGCACGGAGAACATGCCCGGCATCTGCGGCTTCGGCGCGGCCTGTGCCGATACGGACGCGAAGGCTGAGATCGCGCACATGGCGCACCTGCGCGATCTGACGCGCGAGGCGCTCGCCGGGATCGACGGGCTCGTGCTGCTCGGCAGCCAGCAGGCGCCGCACATCGTGAATCTCTCGCTGCCGGGCCTGCGCTCGCAGGGGATCATCAACTGCCTGCAATCGGAGGGGATCTACGTCTCGGCGGGCTCCGCCTGCTCGAAGGGGCACCGCAGCCACGTACTCGAGGCCATGGGCCTGCCTCCCGCCGTCATCGACGGCTCCATCCGCGTCTCGTTCTCCCGCGACAACACCGAAGCCGACGTCTCCGCCCTCTGCCAGGCCCTCGCCCACGCCAAACAGACCCTGAAGGGCTGACGAACCCAAGGGCTCCCCGCCCAGGGGAGCTGTCAGCGAAGGTGACTGAGAGGTTGTCTCTTTCCGGCACGACCTCTCCGTCTCGGCTGCGCCGAGCCACCTCCCCTGCAAGGGGAGGCATCGATTTTCCACGCTCCAAGGCGCCCCCGGAGCTTCGCGCGTTTTTTCGTCCACTTATGCACATTTTCCACACAGTTTTCCACATCTTGTGTTTCTCGTCTATTTCCCGCCACAATTTATTGTGGCGGATGGGCAGGATTCGTGCGTTTTTGCGTCCGGGCTGTCCTACAATAGCTGCAAGAAGTCCTTGCAGAGGAGAGATGCTATGGCAAAGACAAAACGCCTTTCGGTGCTGGAATCGGGCCGGGTCCTCTATCTGCCGGCGGCGCGGATCCGGCCGAATCCCCTGCAGCCGCGCAAGCATTTTGACGCGGGCGCGCTGCAGGAGCTGGCGGAGAGCATCCGGCAGTACGGCGTGCTGCAGCCGCTCACGGTGCGCAGGCTCGCGGGCGGCTATGAGCTGGTAGCGGGAGAGCGCCGGCTCCGCGCCGCACGGCTGGCCGGGCTCAGCGAGGTCCCCTGCCTGCTCGCCGATGTGGACGAGGAATCCTCCGGCATGCTGGCGCTGGTCGAAAACCTACAGCGCCGGGATCTCGACTACATCGAAGAGGCCGAGGGTCTGCAGAAGCTCATGCAGCAATACCACCTGAGCCAGGAGCAGGCCGCCCGCCGCATCGGCAAGAGCCAGTCCGCCGTCGCCAACAAGCTGCGCATCCTGCGCCATCCGCCGTCGGTCTTGCAGGCGCTGCGCGAAAACCACCTGACCGAGCGCCACGCCCGCGCGCTGCTGAAGCTGCCGGACGAGGCCGAGCGCCTGCGCGTCATCGGCCTCATCGCGCAGGGCGAATGGACCGTCGCAAAGACCGAGCAGTACATCGATTCCCTCCTTGCCCCGCGCACGCCGCAGCGCCGGGAGCTCGGCGGGTTTGTCCTGCGCGACGTGCGGCTGTTCCTCAACTCCATCGACCACCAGCTCGATCTCGTCCGCGCCGCGGGCGTCGGCGCCAGCCGCGAGCGGCAGGAGACCGAGCAGGAGATCGTCCTGACCATCCGGATCCCGAAATCCAAAGCGCCGCTTTCCCGCAGCCGGTGACCGGCGGCGGGATTTTTTTGCAGCCCGGACGCCCGATTTTTCCCCGCGTGCTGCGTTTTGCGAACGATATGAAGTCTGATATCCGGCCAAGCCTCTCTGATATGGCGTTTTGCCCAAATCCCCGCGCGTCCGGCCGTCCGGAATCTCACATTTTTTTAGCCGAAACAAAAACTTTTCAGTTTGCAAACCCCAGGAAATATGGTATAGTATGTATTTGTCTGAAGAATCTGAAGGTATAAAAAAATGACAAGGCAGCAAAACGAAAGATGTTTTGCTCCACACTGGAAAGGGGTTTACCAAATGTCTCACAAGTACGTTTATCTTTTCTCCGAAGGCAACGGCCACATGCGTGAGCTGCTCGGCGGCAAGGGCGCGAACCTCGCCGAAATGACCAACCTCGGCATGCCGGTCCCGCAGGGCTTCACCATCACCACCGAAGCCTGCACGCAGTACTATAAGGACGACCACCAGATCAACGCTGAGATCGAAGCCGAGATCATGGAGTACGTCGAAAAGCTCGAAGAGATGACCGGCAAGAAGTTCGGCGATCTCTACAACCCGCTGCTCGTCTCCGTCCGCTCCGGCGCGCGCGCATCCATGCCGGGCATGATGGACACCATCCTGAACCTCGGTCTCAACGACGAGGTCGTCGTCGCCTTCGCCAAGAAGACCAACAATCCCCGCTTCGCTTACGACTCCTACCGCCGCTTCATCCAGATGTACTCCGACGTCGTCATGGAGGTCGGCAAGAAGTACTTCGAACAGCTCATCGACGAGATGAAGGACAAGAAGGGCGTCAAGCTCGACACCGAGCTCGATGCCGACGATCTCAAGGAGCTGGCTGAGAAGTTCAAAGCCGAATACAAGGATAAGCTCGGCGAAGATTTCCCGCAGGACCCGAAAATGCAGCTGATGGGCGCCATCAAGGCCGTTTTCCGCTCCTGGGACAACCCCCGCGCCATCTACTACCGCCGCATGAACGACATCCCCTCCGACTGGGGCACCGCTGTCAACGTCCAGTCCATGGTCTTCGGCAACACCGGTGATACCTCCGGCACGGGCGTCGCGTTCACGCGCAACCCCGCCACCGGCGAAAAGAAGCTGTTCGGCGAATTCCTGATGAACGCCCAGGGCGAAGACGTCGTCGCCGGCGTCCGCACCCCGCAGACCATCGACCAGCTGGCCGAGGTCATGCCCGAGGCCTACAAGCAGTTCACCGAGATCTGCGCCAAGCTCGAGTACCACTACCGCGACATGCAGGATATGGAGTTCACCATCGAGGACAAGAAGCTCTACATGCTGCAGACCCGCAACGGCAAGCGTACCGCTGCCGCCGCGATGAAGATCGCCTGCGATCTCGTCGACGAAGGCATGATCACCGAGGAAGAGGCCGTCGCCATGATCGACCCGAAGAGCCTCGATTCCCTCCTGCACCCGACGTTCGACCCGGCCGCGCTCAAGAAGGCCAAGGTCGTCGGCACGGGTCTGGCCGCCTCTCCCGGCGCCGCCTGCGGCAAGATCGTCTTTTCCGCTGAGACCGCGACCGAGTGGGCCAAGAACGGCACCAAGGTCGTCCTCGTCCGTCTCGAGACCTCTCCGGAGGATATCGAGGGCATGCACTACGCGCAGGGCGTTCTGACCGTCCGCGGCGGCATGACCTCCCACGCGGCTGTTGTCGCCCGCGGCATGGGCACCTGCTGCGTTTCCGGCTGCGGCGCCATCAAGATGAACGAAGAAGCCAAGACCTTTGAGCTTTCCGGCAAGACCTACAAGGAAGGCGACTGGATCTCCATCGACGGCTCCACCGGCAACATCTACGGCGAAAAGATCAAGACCGCTGCCGCCACCATCTCCGGCGATTTCGACCGTCTGATGGGCTGGGCCGACAAGTTCCGCAAGCT
>CEAH01045834.1_pt1 | contig 11058 bp, 9 predicted proteins | sample 557571 | NCBI WGS metagenome assembly CEAH01 (sample SAMEA3182092, study PRJEB8094) | gut metagenome | biome: human; feature: gut; material: Stool; isolation source: human stools | place: Canada | collected 2013-11-25
CAGATCGAGTTCCCGATGGACGCCTTCTTCCCCGGCAAGAACGAACCCTGCATCAAACCCGAAGACAGCTGCACCGGCTGCAGCCGGACGAAATAAGCAAACCCGGGCTTCCCCACCCAGAGGGAAGCCCGGCTTTCCTTTTTGGCCGCTGTTTTACACGGATTTTCGATGGATTTAACATCCACGGAGAAATCTCACGAAGATTTAACACGGGCATGCACGCGCTTTTGAGATTTTAAATTTATAGTAGGGTCAGAACACAAGAGAAATACGGAAAGGGATCTTTGTGAAATGACGATTTTTGACTTTTTGACCATGCTCGGCTCGCTGAGCCTGTTCCTGTTCGGCATGAGCGTGATGGGGACGGCGCTGGAAAAGCGGGCGGGCGGCTCGCTGAAGGCCATTCTGGCGAAGCTGACGAGCGGACGGTTTTCCGGCCTGCTGACGGGACTTGCCGTGACGGCGGTGATCCAGTCGTCGTCGGCGACGACAGTCATGGTGGTCGGCTTTGTCAACTCCGGGCTTCTGAGCCTGCGGCAGTCGATCCCGGTGATCATGGGCGCGAACATCGGCACGACGGTCACGGCGTGGCTGCTGTCGCTGTCCGGCATCAGCGGCGACAGCCTGTTTCTGCAGCTGCTGAAGCCGTCGTCGTTCACGCCGGTGCTGGCCGTGATCGGCATCATTCTGTATCTGACCGGCAAGGGCAAGAAAAAGGACACGGGCCTCATCCTGCTCGGCTTTGCGACGCTGATGTTCGGCATGGAGTCGCTGTCCGGCTCGGTCTCGGGGCTGCGCAACGACCCGAACTTCACAAAGTTCTTCCTGATGTTCTCCAATCCCATTCTCGGCGTGCTGGCCGGTGCGATTCTGACCGGCATCGTGCAGTCCTCGTCCGCCTCGGTCGGTATCCTGCAGGCACTCTCGTCGACCGGCGCGGTCAGCTATGGCGCGGCGATCCCCATCATCATGGGCCAGAACATCGGCACCTGCGTGACGGCCATGCTTTCGTCCGTCGGCACGAATAAAAATGCCCACCGGGCCGCCGTCGTGCATCTGAGCTTCAATATCATCGGCACGGTCGTCTGGCTGACGGTGTTTGAGACGGCGAATCTGCTGCTGCACTTCTCCTTTGTTGACCAGCCGATCGACACGTTCCAGATTGCGGTCACCCACTCGATCTTCAATGTGCTGTGCACGCTGATGCTGCTGCCTTGCTGCGGGCTGCTGGAAAAGCTGTCGTACCGGCTGATCCCGGAGACGGATCACCCCGATACCGCCGCCGTGCTGGACGAGCGTCTGTTCGCCACGCCGGCCATCGCGCTCGTCAAGAGCGAGGAGCTGACCAAGCGCATGGCCGCCGACGCGGAGCTGGCGCTGCATGAGAGCCTGCAGGCCGTGCTGCACTTCACGCCGGAGCTGGCCGCCTCGGTCCGCAGGCGTGAGGACGACACCGACCGGTATGAGGACACGCTCGGCACCTTCCTCGTGCATTTGGCCACGCAGCCGATGAGCGAGCAGGACAGCGTAGAGTCGTCGATGCTGCTGCATCTGATCGGCGATTTCGAGCGCGTCGCGGACCACGCCGTCAACATCATCGAATCCGCCGAGGAGCTGAAGGAGAAGGGCGTCTCGTTCACGCCGACGGCGCAGAAGGAGCTGCAGACCATGCTGGACGCGGTCGGCGAGATCGTCGATCTGACGAGCCGCGCATTCCTGCAGGACGATCTGGCGCTGGCGCGGCAGGTCGAGCCGCTCGAGCAGGTCATCGACAAGCTCAAGGACGAGCTGCGCACGAACCACATCGCCAGACTCCAGCGCGGCGAATGCTCGCTGGCTGCGGGCTTCGTGCTCTCCGACCTGCTGACGAACCTCGAGCGCGTATCCGACCACTGCTCGAACATCGCCGGCTGTCTGCTCGACATGAAGAACGAGCGCATCGACCTGCACAAGTATCTCGGCGACGTCAAATCCGGCAGCAACGAATTCTTGCTCCAGTACAACGCGTTTGAGGAAAAGTACAAGCTGGAAGCCTGACGCCTTGCTTTTCACGGCCCCGTGTGCTATCCTGAGAAAAAGATAACTGGGAGGTACGGATATGGCGATTTGGGCATTGGCAGGCACGCTGGCCTTCAGCTTCCTGCTCGAACTGATCGGCGCATCGGCGGCAAACAGCTCCGGCTGGGGCATCGTCGGCGCGATCGCCGCAATGGGCGCCTTCCTGATCCATACGATCGAACAGGCGCATAAAAAAACGCCGGATGAGGACGATAAACCGGAGGAATAAACCAAGACCCGCCGCGCTGCTGCGCGGCGGGCCTTTTTCTCTTTTACGCGCTGCGTTCCGATTCGAGGGTGCGGAGGGCTTTGCGGAATTGGTGGGAGAAGAGGATGGAGGTGAAGGTCACGGCGAGGGTATCGGCGACGGGCTCGGCCAGGTAGACGCCCAGGGTCGGGTCCGGGACGAGGTGCGGCAGCAGGTAGATCAGCGGGATGAGCAGGACGAATTTGCGCATGACGGCCACGATGATGGAGCAGACGGCCTTGCCGATGGAGACGAAGGTGATCTGGCAGGCCTGCTGGATGCCGAAGATCGCCAGCACCGCGCAGTAGATGCGAAGGGCGCGGCCGGTGAATTCGATCAGTTCGGCGTCCGGCGTGAAGATCCCGGCGAACACGCGCGGGCAAAGCATGACAAACGCCCAGATCAGCGCGGAATACGTCAGGCAGACGGTCAGGAGCACGCGGAAGGTCTTTCTGACGCGCTCGACGTTTTTCGCGCCGTAGTTATAGCTCAGGATCGGCTGCGCGCCCTGCGAGATCCCCTGCAGGGGCAGGAGCGCAAACTGCATGACGCTCGTGAGGATGGTCATGGCGCCGACGGCGATATCGCCGCCGTAGCGGGCCAGCGAGGAATTGAAGCAGACGGAGAGTACGCTCTCGCTCGCCTGCATGATAAACGTCGCCGTGCCGAGGCCCACGCAGGGCAGGATGAGCCGCGGGCTCTGCAGGAAGTTCTGCACGCGCAGCTTCAGGACGCTTTTTTTGCTGAACAGGAACAGCACGACCCACAGGCACGACACGCCCTGCGAGACGATAGTCGCCAGCGCAGCGCCGCGCACACCCATGCCGAGCTTGAAGATCAGGATCGGGTCGAGCACGATATTGCACACGGCGCCGATCAGCACGGTGAGCATCCCCTCCCGCGCAAAACCCTGGGCGGTGATGAACGCGTTCATGCCGAGCGTCAGCTGAACGAAGACGGTGCCGATGGCGTAGATCTGCATATAGTCGGCGGCATAATCGATGGTCTGCTCGCTCGCGCCGAAGGCAAGAAGCAGATCGCGGTTCCAGATGAGAAGCACCGCGGTCAGGACGGCGGAGATGCCAAGCTGCAGGGTAAAGCAGCCGCCGAGCATCTTCTCGGCCGTCTGCAGATCGCCCTTGCCCATGCTGATGGACGCGCGCGGCGCGCCGCCCGAGGCAACGAGCGCGGCGAAGGCCGACACGATCAGGATGATCGGCGTGCAGACGCCAAGACCGGTCAGGGCCAGGCTGCCGACCTGCGGCATGTGGCCGATGTAGATGCGGTCTACAATATTATAGAGCATATTGACGAGCTGCGCGATCACCGTCGGGATCGCCAGCCGGAACAGGAGTCTGCCGATCGGCTCCGTGCCGAGAAACGCGTTTTTCTGATCCATCCGGACGCCTTCTTTCTGTGAAATGCCAGAAGATATTATAGTGTGCGGAGGACGGGCCTGTCAACGGAAAACAAGATGTTGCGGAAGGCGGGAGGTTTTGGCCCATATATGGTGATGTTGGCAGAAAAAAGTTTAATATTTGCTTAAAACCGGAGAAAAACGTTGAAAATACAGCGCAAATATGGTACTCTTTTGGTAAACATAATACTCCAACCACAGGAGGAGAAGGACATGAAGAAACAAAGATGGCTCAGCCTGGTGCTGATCCTGGCGCTCGTCGTGGGGCTGTGCAGCGTGTGCGCGGCCGCGGCGGACGATCAGACCGCAGAGCAGCCCGCGCAGGAGGCGGCGGACACGGTCGCAGAAGCGGAAGCTGCGCCCGCCGACGGGACACAGCCCGATGCGGCTACGGCAGAAGCAAACACGGAAACTGCCGAACAGCCGGAGCAGGATGCGGCCGCAGAGGAAGCGCCGGCGGACGGCACGCATATCCACGCGGTCAACCGCGAGGACGCCTGTGAGGAACCGGCTTTCGAGCCGCTGACGGTGCGCGGCGGGCAGCTGGAAAGCGGCTGCTACTATCTGACGGAGGACTGGACGCTGGACGAGCCGCTGTGTGTGGCGAAAAACGGCGTGCAGGTGACGCTCTGCCTGAACGGCTATTCCCTCTCGCTCGCAGACGGCGCGGAGGGCTGCATCATTTACCTTGCCGTCAGCGACGAAGGGGCGGAGCCCTCGGTGCTGACCATCACGGACTGCAACGGGGCCGGGACCTCGAGCAACTACTATGTCGGCGAGGCCGGTGAGCTGATCTTTGACGACGGGAGCTTTGCCTGGCAGGAGGCCTATATCGCGGCGAACGAGAAAAACGCGCTCGCGGGCGGCCGCATCACCGGCGCGACGGCCGGAGCCATCAGCGTGGGCGACTATAACCAGCTGTATCTGTCCGGCGTCAATATCATCGACAACGAGGGCCGGTACGGCGCGGGCGTTGTCATCGCAGCGCACGCGAAGGCCGTGATCGACAGCTGCGTCATCGCGGGCAACCGGCTGACGGGCGAAATGAAGGCTTCGGAGCGGCAGATCCTGGGCGGCGGCGTGTACTGCGCGGGCGAACTGGAGCTCTGCGGCACGACGAACCTCACCGGCAACCGCGCGCAGGACGCGCAGAACAACCTTTGGCTGGATGAGACCGGCACGGTAACGATCGGCACGCTGGGTCTTGACAAGCAGGCACGCGTCGGCGTCAGCGGCCAGGCGGAGCAGGCCGTTTTGACCGGCTACGCGGATGATTTCTCGGAGAACTTTACGAGCGACGATCCGACGCTCTGCATCAGCGCCGTGCATGAAAACGGCTTTACGGACCTGCAGCTGCAGGAGGCCGTCTATACCCTCACGCTCGTGACGGACGAGAATGACGAGCCCGTCACGCTGGAAGCGGAACAGGGCAAGAGCCTTGCGGATCTGTATGTCAACGACCCCGAACGGGAGGACGCCGCCTTTGACGGCTGGTACACGGAAGACGAGGAACCCATTGACACGCAGCAGCCGCTGCATCTGACGGCGGATACGACGCTCTACGCGCACTGGACGCAGGCTTCGGACGAAGAAGCCGCTCCCCTGCCCGATTACGATCCCGACGCGCCGCTGACGCGGCAGGAGGCGGCAAAGACGCTCTATCGGATGGCAAAGCAGCTGGGGCTGGACACCGAGGCAGGCGCGGACGTTGATCTGACGCAGTTCACGGACGCGGACGAGATCGACGCCGACGCGGAGGATGCGGTCCGCTGGGCCTATGCCTCTGACCTGCTGACGGAAAAGGACGGGAAGCTGCGCGTGCAGGAGGAGCTGAGCAGAAAAGAGCTCTCGCGGATGCTGGAGGATCTTCTGGCGCTGAGCAGCGCGGATTGAGCGGCAGTCCTGACGGAATTTTACAATTTGACTACATAGCAGCAAACGACCCCGGCAACGATCTGGCTGCCGGGGCGGTCGTGGTGCTTTTTATGTGAGGGCGCGATGCAGCGGCGCGGGGACGAAGCCCTCCTCGGTCAGACGCCAGAAGGTATCGAAGCCGCAGCGGCAGGCAAGCGCAACAGCTTCGGCATAGCCGAAGGCGACGTCGCAGGCGCGGTGGGCATCGGCGGTGAAGAGGATCTTCCCGTCCATCTGGCGCAGCAGGCGCAGAAGCGGCTCGGCGGGATACGGCGTCTGCCGGTAGCCGCGGCTGATCGCACCGGTATTGATCTCGAAGATCTTCCCTGACCGGACCAGCCGCTCCATCGCGGCGCGTGCGCTGGGCGGGACGATGGGATAGCGCGTGTGCGGCTCATCGAACTTCGTGATGAGGTCAAAATGGCCGACGATATCGACCTGCGGGACCTCTGCCAGGCGGGCGACGAGCGCGTAGTAGCAGTCGGCCTGCGCCGCCATGTCGCCGCCGAACTGCACCTGCGCACACTGCGCCAGCAGCTGCGCGCTGCCGTCGACGGTGAAGCGCGTGCCGTCCGGCAGGGCGGGAAAATAGTGGACGGAGCCGATCAGATAATCGAGCTTCTGCTCCGGCAGCGGCGAGCAGCTGTCCCACTCCAGCCCGCAGTAGAGGGAAAAGCGGCCGCGAAAGTCCTCCTGCAGGCTGCGCGCCTCGCGCAGATAATCTGCCAGACAGCTCTGGTCGATCGCCCAATCGTTTGCGAACGGAAGCGGGCTGTGCCCGCTGAAGCCCAGGGCGTCCAGGCCCGCGGCTTCGGCGTTCTGCGCCATGCGCGCGAGCGTGTCCTGTCCGTCGTCGTAGAGGCTGTGGGTGTGAAGACTCTGCAGAAGCATAGGTGGCCTCCTGTGGTTTTTTTGAGTATAGCATATCTGTCTCCGCATGCAAACAGCCGCCCGCCGGATTTTTTCCGGCGGGCGGTTTTTTTGCGCGTCAAAGTGTCCAAACGTATGCATGATATGCACGCTGTAATGTATAATTAGAACAAAGTATTCAAATTTTGCAGAAAATACTTGCATAATCATGCATGGTAGTGTATATTAGTCGCATCAAAGAGCCGGGTAGCCCCGGCTGTGGAGGGATCTCGATGAAAAAGGTGTTTATCGACGGCAGCGCCGGGACGACCGGCCTGCGCATCTTCGACCGTCTGCAAGCGCGCAGCGACATCCAGCTTCTGACGCTTCCGGAAGCGGAGCGAAAGGACGAAGGCCGCCGCAGGCAGCTGCTCAACGAGGCAGACGTCGCGTTTTTGTGTCTGCCGGACGCAGCGGCGGAGGAAGCGGCGTCGTGGGTGGAAAACCCGGACACTGTTGTGCTCGACACCTCGACGGCGCACCGCACGGCTCCCGGCTGGTGCTACGGCTTTCCGGAGCTCTCCGCACTGCAGGAGGCCCGCATCCGGCAGGCCAGGCGCATCGCCGTGCCCGGCTGCCACGCCAGCGGGTTTATCGCGCTGGTGTATCCCCTTGTGGCAGCAGGACTGCTAAACAAGGACGCGCTTCTCAGCTGCTATTCGCTGACCGGCTACTCGGGCGGCGGCAAGAAGATGATCGCGGAGTATGAGGCGCCCGCGCGCAGCGCGCTGCTCGATGCGCCGCGGCAGTACGCGCTCGGCCAGACGCACAAGCATCTGAAGGAAATGAAGCAGATGACAGGGCTTGCCAGCGAGCCGGTGTTCTGCCCGGTCGTATCGGACTTTTACAGCGGCATGCAGGTCACGGTCCCGCTGTTTGCGCAGTGGCTGAAGCCGGGCGCTTCGATGCAGGACGTCAGGGCGGTCTATCAGGCACTGTACACGGGGCCGGTCGTCTCCTACACCGACGCGGCGGACGCGGGCGGCTTTCTATCCGCCGCGGCGCTGGCCGGGAAGGACAGCATGCAGATCGCCGTGGCCGGCAATGAGGAGCGAATGCTCCTGCTGGCCGTCTATGATAACCTCGGCAAGGGCGCGTCCGGCGCGGCCGTGGAATGTATGAATCTTGTGACCGGCGCGGAGAAAACGCTGGGTCTGGAACTGTAATGTGGGAGGAAACACAGATGAAAACGATCGAAGGCGGCGTGTGCGCCGCGCAGGGCTTTACGGCCGCGGGCGTCCACTGCGGCATCCGGAAGAATAAAACGAAGCGGGATCTGGCGCTGATCTATTCCAGCGTCCCGGCCAGCGCGGCAGCGGTCTACACCATGAATCTGGTCAAGGGCGCGCCGCTCGTCGTGACGAAGCAGCATCTTGCCGACGGCAAGGCACAGGCCGTCATCTGCAACAGCGGCAACGCCAACACCTGCAACGCCAACGGCATTGAGATCGCCGAGCAGATGAGCGAGCTGCTGGCCCAGGCCCTGCAGATCCAGAGCTCCGACGTCGTCGTGGCCTCGACGGGCGTCATCGGGCAGCCGCTCGATATCGCGCCCATCGCCGCCGGGATCCCGGAGCTGGTCAAAAATCTCGGCCCGCACTCGGCCGAGGCCGCCGAGGGCATCATGACCACCGACACCAAGCGCAAGGAGATCGCCGTCAGCTTCACTGTGGGCGGCAAGGAATGCAGGATCGGCGGCATCTGCAAGGGCTCCGGCATGATCCACCCCAATATGGCGACGATGCTCGTGTTCATCACGACCGACTGCGCCATCTCCCCTGCCATGCTGCAGAAGGCGCTCTCGACCGACATCGCCAACACGTTCAACATGGTCTCCGTCGACGGCGACACGTCGACCAACGACATGGTGACAGTCCTGGCCAACGGCCTTGCCGGAAACGCGGAGATCACGGCGGAGGGCGAAGATTTCACGGCCTTCATGCAGGCGCTCAACACCGTGACAGTGTATCTGTGCCGCTGCATCGCGGGCGACGGCGAGGGCGCGACGAAGCTGCTCGAGTGCAAGGTCTCGGGCGCGGCGACGCTGGACATCGCCAAGACCGTCGCCAAGAGCGTCATCTGCTCGTCTCTCACAAAGGCGGCCATGTTCGGCGCGGACGCCAACTGGGGCCGGGTGCTGTGTGCCATCGGCTATTCCGGCGCGCCGGTCGACGTGAGCAGGATCGATGTGCAGTTTGCCTCGAAAGCCGGGACGATCCTTGTGTGCAAGGACGGCGCGGGCGTCGATTTTTCCGAGGAAGAGGCCAAGAAGATCCTGCTTGAGAGCGAGATCGAGATCCTCATCGACCTGCACAGCGGCAGCGCGGTCTCGACGGCCTGGGGCTGCGACCTGACCTATGATTATGTGAAGATCAACGGCGATTACCGGACATAACGGGAGGAGAAAGATATGGATATTTCCAATGCCCAGCGGGCGCGCGTGCTGGTCCACGCGCTGCCGTATATCCAGGACTACAGCGGCAAGATCGTTGTGGTCAAATACGGCGGCAACGCCATGGTCTCGGAGCATCTGAAGGACTCGGTCATCCGGGATATCTGCCTGCTGCAGCTCATCGGCGTCAAGGTCGTGCTCGTCCACGGCGGCGGACCGGAGATCACGGAAACGCTCGGAAAAATGGGAAAGAAGAGCGCTTTCGTTGACGGCGTCCGGGTCACGGACGAGGAAGCCGTCGGTGTGGCGCTGATGGTGCTGGCCGGGAAGATCAACAAAACGCTCGTGAACCTCATCGAGCTCAAGGGCGGCAGCGCCATCGGCCTTTCCGGCCTCGACGGGCACATGCTCAAGGCAACGGTCAAAAAGCCGGAGCTCGGCTATGTCGGCGAGATCACAGACGTGAACGTCCAGCCGATCCTGGACGTGATCGACAAGGGCTATATCCCCGTCGTATCCACGGTCGGCTATGACGACGCGGGCAATATCTACAACATCAACGCCGACACGGCGGCCGCGCGCCTCGCGGGCGCGCTCGGCGCAGAGAGTCTGATCGCCATGACGGACATTGCGGGCATCCTGCAGAACAAGGACGATCCGTCCACGCTCCTCCCGGCCATCCGCATCGATGAGCTGCCGGAGCTCGTCTCCTCCGGCGTCATCCAGGGCGGCATGATCCCGAAGGCGGAATGCTGCCGGAACGCGATCGAATGGGGCGTGCGGCGCGTGTTCATCATCGACGGGCGGGTCCCGCACGCGATCCTCATTGAAATGCTCACCAACGAAGGCATCGGCACGATGTTCACCAGATAGGAGGAAGGATCATGGACATTCAGAAGCTGGACCAGACCTATATCGCGGGCACATATGCGCGCTTCCCCGTCACGATCGTGAAGGGCAAGGGCTCGCTCGTCTGGGACGAGAACGGCAAGGAGTACATCGACCTGTCCACCGGCATCGCCGTCGATATCTTCGGCGTAGCCGACGAGCAGTGGATGGCGGCCGTCACGAAGCAGCTCGGGACGCTGCAGCATATCTCGAACCTTTACTACACCGAGCCCTGCGCGAAGCTCGCACAGCTGCTGTGCGAGAAGACCGGGATGAAGAAGGTCTTCTTCGGCAACTCCGGCGCGGAGGCGAACGAGTGCGCCATCAAGGCCGCCCGGAAATGGTCGGAGGATAAGAAGGGCAAGGAATATTCCACCATCATCACGCTCAAAAACAGTTTCCACGGCCGGACCATCACCACGCTGGCCGCGACGGGGCAGGATGTGTTCCACCACGATTTCCTGCCGCTGACGGACGGGTTCGTCTATGCCGAACCGAACGATCTGGCGGATCTTGCGCGGCTGATCGCGGAAAACAAGTGCGCGGCCGTCATGATGGAGGTCGTGCAGGGCGAGGGCGGCGTGATGCCGCTGGACGAGGCGTATGTCAAGGGCGCGGCGAAGCTGTGTCAGGAAAACGATCTGCTGCTCATCTGCGACGAGGTGCAGATCGGCAACGGGCGCAGCGGCATGCTCTACGGCTATATGGCCTACGGCGTGCAGCCGGACATCGTCTCGACGGCCAAGGGGCTCGCGGGCGGTCTGCCGCTGGGCGCGACGCTGCTGGGCGAGAAGGTGCAGAACGTGCTGAGCGCCGGGACGCACGGCTCGACCTTCGGCGGCAACCCCGTCTGCTGCGCGGGCGCGATCAATGTGCTCGAACGGCTGGACGAGGCGATGCTGCAGGGCGTGCAGGCGCGCTCGGCCTATATCAGGCAGGAGCTGGCGGGCGCAAAGGGCGTCATCGGCGTGTCGGGCCTCGGGCTGATGCTCGGCATCCAGACGGAAAAGAACGCGGCGGACATCATCGCCGCCTGCCGGGAAAAGGGCGTGCTGGTCATCAAGGCCAAAGACAAGCTCCGCCTCCTCCCCGCGCTCAATATCCCCATGGACCAGCTGGCAAAAGCCATCGCGGTCATCAAGGAATGCTGCGCGGGATAAGAAATATGAAAAGCCTCCCGAATGGGAGGCTTTTCGTGTCTCAAGGCTCCCCTTGCAGGGGAGCTGGCAGCCG
>CEAH01053845.1_pt1 | contig 10907 bp, 8 predicted proteins | sample 557571 | NCBI WGS metagenome assembly CEAH01 (sample SAMEA3182092, study PRJEB8094) | gut metagenome | biome: human; feature: gut; material: Stool; isolation source: human stools | place: Canada | collected 2013-11-25
TAAAAAAAGAAGGGGATGTGCCTTAGTTTTGACACAGCCCCTTGTTGTTTCCCAAAGTAAAGTATTTGTAACTTTAGGAATAAGTTTTTCGTTATGGCAAAGTTACATTTTTGTTCTTACATTCCTAACCAAACCTTATGAATAATGATTTGTCGTTGTCTGATTATCTTATTTCTTCTCCGGCAGTGTAACAGAAAAATAAGGGTTAGGTGTATGCTGTGCAAAGATAATTGTCTTCATTTTTTCTACAATCTCCGGATGCTGGTCGGCCACATTGTTGTCTTCGTGAATGTCCGTAGCCAGATTGTAAAGGAAAGGTACACCTTTCTTCACTACTATTTTCCAGTCTCCCATACGCACGCCGATCTGGTTTGTTTCATTGAACTCCCAATATAGGAAGTCATGTTCTTTCTGCTTTTTCTTTCCCAGCAAGGTCGGGGCGAAGGAAATGCCGTCGAAGTAATCCACTTCTTTGTTCTTGTTGGTATATTTCTTTACGTAGTTTTTTTCTCCGATGATCTCGCAGAAAGTAGGCATCAGATCGTAGAATGCGCAGATGTGATCGTTCACTGTACCTGCGGGTACGTGTCCCGGCCAACGGGCGATAAATGGAATACGGATACCTCCTTCGTAGCACTGGCGTTTCAAACCACGTAGTTTACCGTCTCTGCCGAAGAATGTAGGATCGGCTCCTCCTTCTTCGTGAGGGCCGTTGTCACTGGAGAAAATGACCAGTGTATTCTCGTCCAGTCCCTTCTCTTTCAGCTTTTTCAGCACTTCTCCTACGTAATAGTCCAGTCGGGTAATCATTCCCGCAAACTGTGCGTGTACATGTGTGATCGCATTGTATCGTGATCCTTCGCTGCCGCCATAGCTCTTGTCCGGATTGAACTTCTCCTTGTATTCATTTAAGATAGAATCTTCCGGCTGAACCAGTTCCGCATGGGGAAGGGTGTAAGTTAGTACTCCGAAGAAAGGTTGCTTGCCGTCCTGTCCGTCCAGCCATTCCATCGCTTTCTCGTGAATCATGTCGGCGGAATATTGCGGACGCTTATGATAATCGGGGCCGTACATCGGATACTTGATGTTCTCGTCCATAACGACACGTACCACTCCCGTATCACCCAGTGCCTTGCTGTAGCGGTTGAGGAAGTTAGGATAGTAGAGGTGGGCCTGGAACTGGCAGATGTAGCCGTAGTATTCATCCACTCCACGTTTGTCCGGAGTAGAACAGGAACCTTCGTAGCCTCCCGCCCATTTGCCGAACATGCCGGTAGCGTATCCGTTCTCCTTCATTATTTCGGGTAAGATGATGTGGTCGGGATCGTAAGGATGTTGCCCCACTACTGCATACTCCTTATTATTGCCATACATGATTGTAGGCGCACTCGTCCAATATTCCTTGTTACCTCGTACTTCGCAGTGTCCTGTATGCTGTCCTGTCATAAAGGAGGCTCTGGAAGGAGCACTGACAGGACTTCCTGCGTATGCCTGTGTGAAGCGCATGCCTTCGCTTGCCATCGCATCTAGATGGGGGGTGCGGATGTATGGCTGACCGTAACATCCCAGATCACCGTATCCCATATCATCGCAGAGGATGAAAAGGATATTCGGCTTTGTGTTGTTTTTCTGCGCATTGGCAGACAGACCTGAAAGAATAAGCGTGCCGCTTACTAAAGAAAATAATTTGTAATCCATAAAAAAATAATGTGTTAAGATATTTATATATCAGGGGTTTTGTTGATTAATCGTCTTTGGCTGTTTCTTTTTTATGTTTCTCCTTATATTGGGTCGGGGTTTCTCCCGTGTACTGTTTGAAAGCGGTACTGAAATAGCGGGACGTCGTGAATCCCACTTTTTCCGCGATTTCCGTGAATGACATTTCCGTGCTGGTGATCAGTATCATCGCTTGCTCCATCCGGAACTTATTGATATAGTCATTCGCTCCCATATCCGTGAGCGCTTTCAGTTTGTTGTAGAGGGAAGCCCGGCTCATACCGATTTCTTTGCAGATGAAGGGTATGTCCAACTGACTGTTGTCCAGGTTCTCCTGAATGATCTTGTTCAGTTTGAGCAGGAAAGTTTCATCTGCCTGGCTGAACGTGCTTTCTTCCGGAGCGGGGATCAATCCTGCACTCAGGTATCTTTTCTTGGTGTGTTCACGGTTTTTCAACCGGTTACGGATCAGCTCCATCAGCATTTCCACTTCGAACGGTTTGGTCAGATAGGCATCCGCCCCATTCTTGTAGCCGCTCATCTGGCTTTGTTTGTCGTCTCTCGCTGTCAGCAGGATGACGGGGATGTGACTGATCGTAATGTCTTCCTTTATGTTTTTGCAAAGCTCATATCCGTTCATCCGGGGCATCATGACGTCGCTGACGATGATATCGGGAGTATGGCTTCTGATCAGTTGCAGTGCTTCTGCGCCATCCGCGGCAATCAATATCCGTTTGAAGTATTCACCCAGCGCTTTTTTCAGGAAGTCTGTCAGGTCGGGATTGTCGTCTACTACCAGAATACTATATGGAGTGGTGTCAAAACTGTCTTCCTCTTGTAGCTGTTTGCTGCTGTCGTCACTCATCAGTTCATTCAGATAGGCTTTGGGCTGGCAGATAATCTCTTCCGACTCTTGTTTCAGCGGCAGTTCGAAGAAGAAGGTAGCTCCCGATTCCGAATTGTCACGTGCACCGATAGAGCCGCCGTGCAGTTCTACCAGAATCTTGGAGTAAGACAGCCCGATACCGGTTCCGCTCTGTTCTCCCATACCCTGATAAAAGCGGGTGAAGAGCTTATGGGTGTCCACCTGTTGCAGGCCGCATCCCTGATCGGTAATGGAGACGCGTATTCTTTTTTCTTCGGACAGCAATTCGGAGGAAATGGTGATTCTCGTATCTTGCGGGCTGTGTTTCAGTGCATTGATAAGCAGATTGCTCAGGATGATTTCACACTTGTCCTTATCGAAACTCACGGTTTCGATGCGTCGGTCGAGCTGGTAATGAATATGTATATTTTTCGCTTCTCCTTCGCTGACAAAATCTTGTGATACCTGTTCGATCCATTCGTTGAGCGGATGCGGCTGTATGATCAATTTGCTTTCTCCCACTTCCATCTTACGGACATCGAGCACCATATTAATCAGATTCTTCATTCGCTGGGACTGCCGGTAGATTGCTTTCAGTGGCAGGTATTGCGTATCTCCCGGAGACAGGGATTTCAATATCCGGCTGAGTGGAGCGTGAATCAGTGTCAGCGGGGTACGTAGTTCGTGGCTGATGTTGATCAGGAAACGCACTTTCTCCTCATACACCTGTTGCTCGTGTTCCTTCATGGCCCATTTCAACTTGTCTTCTTTCCGTTTCAGTGTTCTCCGGAACGTCTCGACTATGATGCTGGTGGCGAGCAGGGCACACCCCAGTGTGAACCACCAGGTACGGTACCAGGGCGGGAGTACGGTCAGTTCCAGTACTTGCTGGCTGGGAATCCAGCTGCCGTCTTTGGCCGTGCAGGAAGCCATAATCTGATAATCGCCCGGTGGGAGTGAGCGGATGACCAGTTCCGGATTGTACGATTCGATCTGCTGATCGTTCAGTCCTTCTATCTGATACCGGTACACTTTCTGCCGGAAAATATCCTCTTCCTTTGACATGATGCGGATGCTTATATTGCTGTTCCAGGGAACGGAAATCCCGGTCGGGTTACCACTCAGTTCGTTGTTGGCGGGTTCTCCGTTGACGATCACATCCGATAATTGTAATTTAGGAGATTCGGAGGTAAGCAGGGGCAGTTTGCTGTTGATATAGAGCAGCCCTTTGACGCCTCCCATGTAGACGTTTCCGCGTTTGCTCAGCAAACGGGGTTTGGAGAGATATTCGTTCTGAATGGCACCGTCCGATTCGCCGAACAGTACAAATTTCTTTTCTTTGATCAGCCGGGCGAAAAGCATATCGTTTGTGCCAAACCATACCTTGCCTTGCTGGTCGCATACGATGAGTGTCACTTCCGTGAATAGGTTGGTGGCAAAAGGAGTCCGTTTTCGGGTCGTGGGATCATAGTGGGTGAGCCCATAATTGCTTCCTATCCAGAAATCTCCGTATTCATCGCGCGAGACGGAATTGATGACCGTATCATTATAGCACCGGAACAAGGGCCTTAGTTCATTGCTGCGGTTGTCCAGCCGGTAGATACGCTTGGTGTCATTCAGGTAGGTGTAATCTCCGTGGTTGGCGATGGGGAGAAGTGTGCCGATAATGTCTTGTCCCTCCTGTTCGGTTGCGATGGAAAAGGTACGTTTGTTCAGGTCGTACTGATAGACGTGATCTCCGAGAAGCAGCACGCTGTTAGGGCTGTTCTGGTAGAGATTAACAGTCTTTCCCCGGTTACAGAGGCGTGTAGTGGTTGGCGTATCTATGATGGTGAATGGCTGCTTTTCTCCCGTAGACGGATTGAATACGAATACTCCTTGTGAGAAAAGAGAAATCAGCAGTTTGCCGGGAGTAAACTGGCAGATGGATGCCACCTTGTCTTCCCATGTCGAGAGATAATGGGTAAATTTCTCTGTGAGAGGATTGAAAAGATTGACTCCGCCGCCGTCTGTTCCGATCCATATTTTATCATCAGACTCCTGGTAAAGGCTGAGAACGGTGTTGTTGCTCAGTCCCCGGTTGTTGCCCGGCACTACGTCCGTGTAGGTAACCATTGACACTTCGCGGATGCTGATCAGTCCGTTACGGATACTTCCGGCCCACATATTGTTGTTCTGGTCGTTGTAGAGGCACAGAATAGAGTTGGCGGGGAGTGAATAGTTGTCTCTTCCGGGGATGTGTTCCAGCAGGGAAAGCTGTCCGGTTTCCGGTTCGAGTACGTTGATGCCGCCTCCGTCCGTTCCGATCCACAGTTTATTCTCCCGTTCGGCAAGGCTGAGTATGACGTTGTTGCTCAGGGATGAGTTGTGGGTGGTGTATGATGCCAGTTGTTTTCCGTTCCGGTCGAAGCAATAGAGCCCGTTATTGTAGGGGGCAATCCATATCCGGTTTTTCGAGTCGATGATCATACTCATAATTTCCTTTCCGCAGTCGAAAGGAGGACGGCTGCATTTTCCTGTTTTCAGGTCGAGCAGGAGCAGACCTTGCCACCGGCTGCAACAGAGTGCGGTGTGTTCGTCCCAAAGGCTGAGAATTGTGACGTTGAAGTTGGGAAGGTCCGTCTGGTTAAATTCCTGTAACAGGCGGAAAGAGGCGTCCCGGTAGTTATAAAAGTAAATCTTGTTTTTGGCTCCGAATAAAATTCCGTCCGGGGTGGTACAGGCGGAATATGCCGTAATATTTTTTCCTTTCTCATCGGTTGGCAGGTAGAAATCGTCACTTTGCCGCTGGTAGCGTGCCACTCCTTTGTCCGTCAGAATCCAGACATTGTATTGACGGTCTTCTACAATCTGAAGAATGAGGTCGTGGGGCAGTGAATGCGGATCGTTCGCCTGATGGGTATATTTCTTCAGCTCATGACCGTCGAACCGTCCCAAGCCGGAACGGGTGCCTATCCACACAAATCCCTGTTCATCCGTAAGGATACACCGGACGGTAGAAGGAAGACCTTCCTTCAGGGAGATCTGCTTGTAATAGTAATGCCCTGCCTGTAAAGGAAGGACACCGGCCATTTGTATGATGAATGCGATGCATAGGACGATATAGAGTCTTGTTTTCATGAGATTAGGTCGAGTAAACAGAAGCAAAGATAATGCATTCGGATGAATAATGAGTAAAATGTACAAAGAGTTTTTGGCAAAGATGGCGTTAATTTATCCATAATCTTTATCTTTGCTCGAAAATGTATGACTATGATTACCGAAGAATTACAGAAACTTTATCAGGAATATACGGGAGTCCCCGCTGAGAATATTACAGAATTACCATCTTCCGGATCCAACCGCCGTTATTTCCGGCTGACAGGTGTGAAAACCCTGATCGGTGTATCCGGAACGTCTGTCGAGGAGAATGATGCATTCCTTTATATGGCTGCTCATTTCCGCAAGTCCGGCCTGCCTGTTCCCGAGGTTTATATTGTTTCCGAAGATAAGGGCTATTATCTTCAGGAGGACCTGGGAGATATCCTGTTGTTTCATGCAATCGAGAAGGGGCGTGCCACCAGTGTATTCTCCGAAGAAGAAAAAGAACTGCTTCGCAAGACAGTCCGCTTGCTTCCTGCCATACAGTTTGCGGGGGCTGACGGTTTTGATTTCTCCCGCTGTCATCCGCAGCCGGAGTTCAACCAGCGTTCTATTCTGTGGGATTTGAATTACTTTAAATATTGCTTTCTCAAAGCTACCGGTATGGAGTTTCAGGAAGACAAACTGGAGGACGACTTTCAGAAGATGAGCGATGTGCTGCTGCGCAGTTCTTCCGCTACCTTCATGTACCGCGATTTCCAGAGCCGCAATGTGATGATTAAAGACGGTGAACCGTGGTTTATCGACTTTCAGGGCGGACGAAAGGGACCGTTCTATTATGATGTCGCTTCTTTCCTGTGGCAGGCCAAGGCGAAGTATCCCGATAGTCTCCGTAAGGAACTATTGCAGGAATATATGGATGCCCTGCGCAAATACCAGCCTATTGATGAGCCTTATTTCTATAGTCAGCTCCGTCATTTTGTTCTTTTCCGTACATTGCAGGTGCTCGGAGCTTATGGTTTCAGAGGGTATTTTGAAAAGAAACCTCATTTTATCCAGAGTGTTCCCTTTGCTATCCAAAACCTGCGTGACCTGCTCAAAGAAGCATATCCCGAATATCCGTACCTCTGCCGGGTATTACGCGAACTCACCGAACTCAAGCAGTTTACCGATGACCTTAAAAAACGGCAGCTTACTGTTAAAGTAATGAGTTTTGCTTACAAGAAAGGGATTCCCGATGATCCTACGGGCAATGGCGGCGGTTATGTTTTTGATTGCCGTGCGGTGAACAATCCCGGTAAGTACGAACGCTACAAGCCTTTCACGGGACTGGACGAACCGGTAATCAGATTCCTTGAAGAGGATGGAGAAATTCTCCGTTTTCTCGAATCTGTCTATGCGTTGGTGGATGCTTCGGTAAAGCGATATATGGAGCGGGGATTCAGTAACTTGTCCGTTTGCTTCGGCTGTACGGGAGGACAACACCGTTCGGTTTATTCGGCGCAGCATCTGGCAGAGCATTTGAACCGAAAATTCGGGGTGAAAGTGGAACTGGTACACCGTGAACAGAATATTGAGCGGACTTTTGAGGCTATTGTATAATGAAAGCAATGATATTTGCCGCCGGTCTAGGCAGCCGGCTGAAACCACTGACCGACACGATGCCCAAAGCTCTTGTTCCCGTAGCCGGATGTCCGATGCTGGAACATGTGATCTTAAAGCTGAAAGCTTCCGGCTTTACCGAGATAGTGATTAACATTCATCATTTCGGTGAGCAGATTATCGATTTTCTGAAGACTAATAACGACTTCGGACTTACCATACATATCTCCGACGAACGGGATCGGCTGCTCGATACGGGGGGAGGAATCAGAAAAGCCCGTCTTTTTTTTGAAAACTCCGGTGAGCCTTTCCTGGTACATAATGTGGATATCCTTTCGGATATGAATCTGAAAGAACTGTATGACTTTCATATGCAGAGTGGGAGCGTAGCTACTTTGCTTGCCAGCCGGCGTACAACTTCCCGTTATCTGCTTTTTAATACGGAGCGAAAATTGCGCGGGTGGATAAACAAGGATACGGGGCAGGTAAAACCCGAAGGTTTCCACTATGATGAGTCGCTCTATAGGGAGTATGCCTTTAGCGGTATTCATGTCTTTTCGCCTGCTGTCTTCCGGTTGATGGAGGCACCGCGCTGGGAAGGCAAGTTTTCCATCATGGATTTTTATCTGGCTACTTGCGGGCAGACGGATTATTCTGGTTATCTTGCGGAGAAGTTGGAACTGATTGATATCGGCAAGCCGGAGACGTTGGCACGGGCAGAAGAATTTGTGAAAAAGCTGACATTTTAGGGCAGTCAGTACATTGTGCACATTCATATAAATGAAAGACGGGAATTTTCGGAAACGGATATTGCCGCCTTTCTTTTTTTGTCTCGAAAGATGTCTGATAATGTTTGGTCGCTATAAAAAATGCGATGAAATGGACTATTTTAGACATTTTTGGAAGAATCATAGCTAAAATAGAACATTTGAAATCTTAGATATAACCTAAATTTGTGGCAGTGAATGTCAGGAAAGACCTCACTATTTATATAAAAAGGTAATCTTAATTAATAAACTTATGAGAAGCAAATTCCTATTTCTTTGTCTCTTCCTCTTTGGAATGTTGACAGCTTGCAAAGACACAAAATGGGTAGATGTTCCAACCGGTACTCCTCCCGAAGGTTCAGTTACGGGAAAGCCGGGCGAGACGGAAGACCCCGATGATCCTGATCCTACAGTGAAGACATTTATCAACTGTTCTTATATCCGTGGCGATTTTTTTGAAACGAATCGAGTTTCCGGAGCAAGTATTACAATCGCCAAATCAAAAAATTCCCGACCGAAAAACAAAATGTGTCATTAAAACACATATTAACATAAAACAAAATGTGATTTTTAGTGCAAAATTAAAGCCTGTTTAAACGATGATTAAACAGGCTTTAATTTTAATCTATGATCATGTAAACTGATAAATCAGGATTAGCAACAAGCGGAAGAACATCTTCATCATCAAGAACGCTCATTGCATATCTATGGATACTTTTTTTTATCATTTCCAACGTTGGTTTTTCAAGGAATATGGAACTGGCAAATGTCACCAGTTCGTTTCCTTCGTTATCGGTTCTGTCAATGGATTGTATTGCATATCGTATTATCCATGTTCCATCGGATAATTGTTCGATCGGCTTAGCCAATTTCCGGGGTAAGATATTTTTTCGCATTGCCTTTTCTTATTTGTTTTTTTAATTGTTTCTTAAAATTATATTCGTTCTTCAACACAAAAACCTCCCAATGTCCCTGAACATAAAAATATTCCCACCATGCAGGATTAATACGTTTCGCCACTTTCCGTCTTAGATTGTACGTATTGAAATGCCTCATTAATCCATAGTAGGAATTCAGGGTGGCAACAAATTTGTCCGCGTGTGCTTCCGCAAAGCCTTCCTCCGCTATTTTATTATATTTGCTGATTACATCGTATAAATTACCGACAACACGGTTTGAAATATAAATTCGACCGGGCAAAATGAATGCCCCTACAAACAAAACTCCCTTAGAATGATGCTGTATATATATTTTTTTAGGATGTAATTTAAGAAGCAGCTGCTCTTTCAGGTAACTGTCAAGCAAAGGAACAGTATTTAGAATATCTTCTTTATTACGCATTACAAAGGCGAAATCATCCACAAAACGCACATAATACTTGATTCCCAGTATTTCGGAAACATAGTAATCAAAACAAGAGCCGATAAAATTTGCGAATTTCTGCGCATGAAGACTGCCGGGGGCAAAACCATGATCCGGATCAGCATGAAACAAACTTTTATCATGAGGCAACTCATCCCATAAATGTAACGGTGATTTCCTATAACATTTATGCTGTGGCTGGTGAAAGATAACAGTGCGCAATATATATAATAAACACTCTATATCGTCGCCTTTATAGTTATCCCGGATAAACAGGTCGATCATTTCCCATAACAGGGATTTGGACATTGACATAAAAAAGCTTTTGAAATCACCCTTGAAAATGTATGCGTCTTTCGTATAATTTTCACTGACTTCCATGATCATCCCATTCAGATAGGTAACAGCCGAAAGTGCTCCTTCACCAATACGGCAATTTTTTGAAACATTTCCCTGTGCCTGAAAACGCTCTTCCAAAATAGGATCAAGGCGTAGATCAGCCCAATGTTGTATTACACGATCAACATAAGCGGAAGCAAAAATTTCACGAAGAACGGGCTTTTTCCGTATGAAGCATTTTGAATAATCAGGTTCGTAGCGACCGTATCTGATAGCATCCCACACGGCAACCAAATCCGTGTCATATTCAAACGAAAACTCTATGCAGTCATCTGTATTGCGTTTATTCTTGCAACAGACGTCAAATGCATGCACGATGGAAGATAAGGGTATGTCATAGATCGGTTTATCTGTTGCGGAAACGGGACGAACCCTGCCTGCGGTAGTCTTGTTGTTCGTGTTCACGTTGCCGTTGTTCATGTTCACGTACCACGCGTTCGAGGATTCAGCATTCACTGTCTTAGTCTTTCCCGGTTCATTACCGGGGGAATGCCCAATAGATAAATTAGATTGCTCTCCCATAAACTCCGTGAAGATTATGGCTCTGGCTTTACGGAAGCTGTCTTTTCCTGGGAAGCGGTGAAATTACGCCACCCTATAATTTGCTTTTCAATCGACGTAATCATCTCAATGATGTCTGCTGTCGTCTGAATATTGATCAGTTTCCGGTCTCGACATACCCTTAATAAGAGTTTCAACGTATCAAACTTAACAAGGAATTCGTTCAGGTATTCCACTCGACGCGGAAGGCTTGAATTTGCATAACGGATCAACTCGCAACAACGAAGGGCGGACATCATAAGTTCCGTACCGAATTCGTACCTGTAATTCTTCGGAAACTTGTCTCTTGCATCAAGTATCAACATTAATAACCGATACATTAATTGATAGACTGGTCTGTCCTCTGCTTTTCCCATGTTAATTTTTGATATTTTTAAAATTTTTCTTTTGCTCCGCAAAGTTAATGATTGTCAAACTATTAACACTCATTTTTTCAAAATTTTAAAACTTAAAAAGCCCCTACCGGGGCTAATTAAACGTAACTATCTAAGAGACAAAGAGTTAAAGAGATAAAGAATCTATTGCGGAAACGGGACGAACCCTGCCTGCGGTAG
>CEAH01053258.1_pt1 | contig 10875 bp, 6 predicted proteins | sample 557571 | NCBI WGS metagenome assembly CEAH01 (sample SAMEA3182092, study PRJEB8094) | gut metagenome | biome: human; feature: gut; material: Stool; isolation source: human stools | place: Canada | collected 2013-11-25
CACTTGCTCCACGTATCATTGCTGAAATTGGCGATGTACGCAGATTCAAAAACAAGCACTCTCTCATTGCCTATGCAGGCATTGACGCTCCGCCTTATCAGTCGGGTGCATTCCACGCTTCTGAGCGTCATATATCCAAGCGTGGAAACAGTTATCTGCGAAAAACAGGCTACGAGATCATGCAGTCCTTAATCAAACACAAACCTGCCGACAATGCTGTCTATGACTTTATTCAGAAGAAACGCAGCGAAGGGAAATGCGGCAAAGAAGCAATGATTGCGGGGCTTAACAAATTCCTTCGAGTTTACTACGGCAAGGTTATGGAGTTTTACTCCGAACATTAATTGTAGTCTCAGGTACATACTCATCGGGCGTTTGAATACTTCCTTCAAACGTCAGCTTTGCTATATCGTTTTTTCCTTTGCTTCTTTTCTCAACTTTGTTCATTTTGCCTATTGATTTTTCTTAGCAGGTTTCTGCTTTTCTGTTATTTAGTTGCACAAAGTTTCTTTTGGTTACTATTTTAATGATTACTTTTTTATCTTTTTCTCCCCACTGAGATAATATTTTTCTTAGTAAGCACAAGTAGCACAATGCCAAGCAAAAGTATCAGCGGCCAAGTAAGATACGGTCTTTTATCATTATCAATATCGGTCACGACCTTATCAGGCTCACCATTTTTATCAGTGTTGTAATACACGTTCACTTTTTCGTTCTGACTCACATAATATGTGCCTGTGAAGATCTCTCTTGTGTACTCCTTGCCGCCAACATCAAAAGCGACAGTTATGTAATATGTTTCAGCTTTGTTGCTTGCCTTTTTGTTATGTCCCCAAGTTTTCAACTCATGGTCTATCCACTTCACATAGCCTGTGGTTTTCTCAGCACTTGACATGAAAACCCTGTTTGAAACATACTTGCTGAGATTATAGATAGTAGAGAAACCACCCATAAGAATAAAAACGATACTCAGAGCGATAAGCCCTGCATTTTGCTTTTTCATTTGATATACCCCCTGAACAGAAATGTTGTGTTAATATGAATTTATTATATCATATGAGAACATGGAAAGTCAATAAGCCTATCCCATCTTTCCATAAGTCTTATGGACATATTTATTAGTACGGTTTTGATCGTTGAGGTAAGCCGCTATTTTCTTTCTGCTGTAAGGACTTTTTTTATAAGATCATGTTGAAACTTTATTTTCTTCATTTTTTGAACAATTCTTGACTTTGTTGCAAATCTGTGTTATACTAATCATAAACGAACGGTCGGTACGCATAAAAGGAGCGAAGCAACATGAAAACAACTGAGCAACAGCACAATGAGCGGAAACGTGAACTAATGGAAAAGTGCTTCGAGTGCTATGCGGAAAACGGGCTCACAGGCACAGGAATTAAAGTACTGGCCGATGCGTGCGGATGCACGAAAGCAAATTTGTATTCGTATTTTAAAAACCTTGATGAACTGATTATTGAGTCAACGGCATACTGTATGGAAAAGGTTGAGGACGACTTTATGGAAATGGCACCCACCGACCCCGAGGATGTTGTCCGTTTTGTGAAGGAGGTCCCGTATTGGACAGCAAAAAAGCACGGAAAAAAATATCGCCTGATGTATCAGATATATACGCACCCGAAGTATATCGAGCACGGCAAGAAATTCTTTGAGGGCGTGAACGAACGCTATACCGAGTACGCCAAGCGGCTGGAGCCAAAGATCGGCATTCCATATACGGTCATCACGCCACTGATCTTTATATTCGTCCGTGCCTGCGTACATTATGCGATGTTTGAGGATGAATATTATCTGAAAACCCAGATGGAGGTCTTAAAGCAGGGGGTCGCCCTGTTTGTGGATAAGTACAAAGCAAACCAAGCATAAGCCTATCGACCGCTGCTCATTTACGGCGTGGGCAGCGGCGCAAAGCTCCGCCGTGATAAACAATTCCGAACGGAGGAAAAAAGATGAAAACAGAAAAAAAAATACTCACAGGTACACTTTTGGCGCTTTGCACCGCTCTTTTGGTGCTTTGCAGCGTGCTTGCAATAGGATGGAGCAAGGCGGCAAAAACAGGCGACGCACTGCCGGAAGTGCGAAACAACGGCACGGCGATTCAGTGGAAATACAGCGACGAAGCCGACTGGCACGACCTTGTGGCGCTTACCGAGCTGCGGGGCGCTGCCGGAGAAAACGGAACAGACGGTAAAAACGGTAAAGACGGCTCTGACGGCAAGAACGGAATAAACGGCACAAACGGAAAAGACGGCGTTGACGGTAAAGACGGAGCCGATGGAAAAAACGGCAAGGATGGAATTGACGGTGCCAACGGTAAAGACGGAGTCGACGGCAAAGATGGTATCAACGGCACTGACGGCATTAACGCCAAAAGCATAGAGGTGCAGCGAGCTGAAACCCACATACAGTGGCGCTACGAGGGCGATGAGTGGCAGGACCTTGTGGCGATAGCCGACATCACAGGTCCCACCGGGCAGAAAGGTGCAGACGGAGCAAACGGAAAGACACCGGAGTTCCGTGTAAGTGAAAACACCCTGCAGTGGCGCTATGTCGGCGATGAAATATGGCTGAACCTGTACGATCTTTCGGTTTTGAAAGGTCTTGATGGCAAGGATGGTATAAACGGAAAGGACGGAGCCGACGGCAAGGATGGAACAAACGGACAAAACGGCTCCGATGGTGCGGACGGCAACACCCCGTTTATCGGCGAGAACGGCAACTGGTGGATCGGAGAAACCGACACCGGGGTAAAAGCCGCAGGTGTTGACGGCGAAAAGGGAGACAAGGGTGAAAAAGGTGACAAGGGAGATGCAGGTCAGAACGGCAGCTGTTCGGGATATTTTTACGGAGAGGCAAACTCTCCGAGGACAGTACTGAATAACAGTCGTGTCAATATTTCTGTCTACGAAAAAATAAACAAGGGCGGCTTGATTTCATCCTACATGAATAATATTACACTTAAAAAAGGACATATTTACAATGTCTGCTTAAGCGGTTCTCTCGAAGTTGGTTCAAACGAATTCAACAACAGCGGCAATTACTCTATTCAGATGACAGACGGTTATGATGACGATCTGTGCAGGGAACTTACACGAATAAAAAGAGACGGGGCAAAAATACCGTATACCAATGATCAACATTCCTTTAATTTCAACAGAATGTATGATGCGTCAAATAAAGACATTACATTGCAGTTGTGGTTTGAAAATTCGGCATACAATACTTATCTCGGTGGCTTCAGAGGTACCATTACAATAACCGCTCTTGACTGAGCCGATATACACGAAAACAGAGGTAACGGAAAATAAAAAAACGAATACTCAGTATCATGCTCACCCTTTGTATGGTTCTTTGCCTTGTGTCGACAAGTGTATTTGCCGAGGATAATATGGCAGCGAGTGGGATGGCGGAAGTTTCCACAGCGGCGGAACTGGTTTCAGCAATCAGAGAAGCTTCATACGGAACAGTCAAACTGACGTCAGACATTACCATTTACACCACATTAGTGGTCAACCGCACCGTCACCCTTGATCTCAACGGTTATGTGCTGAAATACGGCAGCAGCAGTGCAGGGCATGTAATCACTGTGTCCAGTGGTATTTTGACAATTGAAAACAGTGACTATACAAAATCACACAATTTCCAAAAGAAGTATAATTTATATGTAAATGATTTTTTTTTGAATTTTGCTCCGTTTAAAATCATACTAATTTTAGCTTTTAATTTTTTCATTCCAAAAACCGCCCCATTTCGTTCTATAAATTACCTCTTATAATCAAATCATGCAGACATATAATATTATTGCAAACCCGAAAAACAAATGAAAAGGAGATACGAAAATGAAAGGTATCACAACTCAGGAAGGCAGAGAAACACTCAACAAGTTCAAGATGGAAGCAGCTAACGAAGTTGGCGTAAACCTCAAGCAGGGCTACAACGGCGATCTTACAGCTCGTGAGGTCGGCTCTGTAGGCGGTCAGATGGTCAAGAAGATGATCGACGCTTACAAGACAACAGGCAACAAGTAATTTCTCCCAAAAGTCCTAAAAACTCCGCCGCGGCATTTCGCTGTGGCGGAGCTTTTTACTTGAAATCAGGCAAAAAAAGTAGTATAATATACACATAGGGGCGGGGTAAAGATCATAGTAAAGAGGGATAAATATGTTGACTAAAAGAATCGCCGCAGGACTTACAGCTTTTGTTATAACAGCTTCTGCCGCACTGCTTCCGCTTCCAGAAAGCATTAACGGCATATTGGTGAACACCGCTATATCAGCTCAGGCTTATTCTGCAAACGGCGCCGTAAAAATGCCGTCAGATTTTCTGACTTTTAACAGCTCCGATCAGGTTTTCGTAAACGTGGTTTCTGCCACTAAAAACGGACTATACTATTATACTGTGGAAAACTACAAGAAGCTAATTAAATTCTATAGCTTTTCCAACAACTCTGTGAGAACTGTAGCAACGCTTGGTGACATTATAAATGTATATGCAAATAACTCCAAGATCTATTATATCGAAAGAGATACCAGCACATACAACTCCAGCGTGAAGGGCTCGTCATATTCTTATTACATAAAGACCTTTGACACCGATACGGAAAAGGTGACCAAAAGCGTTAATGTGAGCAAGTATACGCCCAATGGTATTTTAAATTACCCAAACTGTTTTGGCGTTGACGATAACGGCAGGATATATTACTATGTAACAGACAGCAGCGGTGCTGAAAAAGGCGATAATCTATTCCTGCTGGACTCAAACGGAAATAAGCTGTCCTCCTGCAGCACCGATGTTGCCATAACAAAGTTCTCAGGCTTTGACAGCACAAACGGAAACTTCTATTTTGAAAGAAACGCTGATTACGTTTATTGGGGCTATAGTCACAAAATGAACGCCCTTGGCTTTGGAAATATTTCAAATAACAAAATAACCGTGTCTGATAAATCTATCGACTATTTCTATCAGAAATATTACGATTATCATTATGACAACGCACAAATGCTTGGCAACGGCAAGCTTGCGTGGACTTCTTCTGCAAGCGGCACTGTAAACATCGTGGACTCTGCCAAATTTCATACATCAACAGATGATACATTATATCTCTTTGGAAGCGTTTCAAGAGCGGAACATGAAAACAAAAATGATCTCTACAACAGCGTTGGAACAAGAACTGTATACAACGGCGAAAATGACAGCACTATCATGTATGTAAACAACAACACTCTTATGGAGTTCAACAATGATTTCAAGCAGGTGGCTTCATATAAAACAGCTTATCCTGTTTTCGCTTTGTATTATACAAACGGCACTGTGACAGCTATAGAGCGTGATACTGACGGCAATTTCTACTCAGAGAATATTGCTTGGAAAAAGCCTAGCAGTGTTACGATTTCAAATTCTTCTGCCACGCTCAAAACGGGCGACAGCCTTAAACTTTCTGCAAGAAGCAATTCCGATATAGACTACGGCTTCACATGGTCAAGCAGTGATAATTCTGTGGCTTCTGTTACAAAAGACGGCAAGGTGTACGGAAACAAGGCAGGCGTATGCACAATAACCGCTACCACCGACAACAGTGTGAAAGCAAGCTGTACAGTGACAGTTACGCCTATGGATAGCGACACAAAAGGCTCTGCCACTATACTCAGCGGACGTGCAACAGACAATGCTTCAGATAACCATTACAACACATGGTCATCTGTCACAAACTCTTATCTTGTACAAAACAGCGACGGAACGCTCACAAGGCTTGAAAACACATCAAGTGGCATTGTGGTAGAAAACTATTCCGCAGACGGCAAAAAGCTTATCTCACAACGCACTATTTCAAAAGAGCTTAACCTATTTGGTGGATTCTATTCAGGAAAAGACTGTAACTATCTCGTGTTCGGTCAGAACAACACTTCCGAAAGCGACAGCAAGGAAGTTGTGAGAGTAGTCAAATACACCAAGAGCTGGAGCAAGGTAAATTCATGCAGTATCTCAGGTGTCAATACAACAAAGCCGTTCTCGGCAGGCTCACTGAGAATGGAAGAAGCGGGCGGAAAGCTTTATGTTTACACCTGCCATGAAATGTATGCTGACAGCGACGGCATAAATCATCAGGCAAATATGCTTTTCACCATTGACGAATCCTCCATGTCCCTGACCGACTCAATGTATGACGTTTCAAATCTTACAGACGGCTATGTTAGCCACTCATTCAACCAATTCATCAAAGCTGACGAAAGCGGAAAATACATCTACAGAGTTGACCACTCAGAATCAAGCAACTACACAATGAACGGCTCTTACCTTTCTGTAAACGGCATTACTCTCACTAAATATAAGGCTGACGGAAAATCAACCGCCGTGAGCGTTTCTATCCCTGTTAAGTTCGATATGAACAAAAGCAACTACACGGGCGCTTCAATAGGCGGTTTTGAGCTTGGCGGCGGAAACTGTCTGATAGCCTATGCAAAAGACGTTTCAAGCAGTTGCAAGACAAGAAATGTTTACATAAGCGTCACAGACGAGCTTTTCAACGGCACACAGAACATTGCCCTCACAAATTACGGCACATCAAGCAAAGTGACCTGCCGCACCCCTCAGCTTATCAAGATAAATGACAATCTGTTCCTTGTTATGTGGGAAGAATACAACAGTTCCACAGGCAAGACCACCACAAAGACAATGACAGTTGACTCAAACGGCAAAACAATTTCCAAAGCCGTTTCTCACTCCTTCGGACTTTCAGATTGTCAACCTGTTGTATGCAGTGACGGCATGGTAAAATGGTATGTCACAAATAATTCAAAACCGACCCTTTACAAGCTCTCACCATATGCGCTGGACGATTATCGTGAACACAGCTATACAAAAACAGTTCTCAGCAATGCCACCTGCACCACCGCAGGCACAGTAAAATACACCTGCTCATGCGGTGACTTCTACACAGAAACTATCCCAGCCACAGGTCACAAGTCAAGCGGTTGGATAGTCGACAAAACGGCTTCTATCGGAGTTAAAGGCTCAAAGCACAAGGAATGTACAGTCTGCAAGAAAGTCCTTGAAACGGCTGAGATCCCTGCACTTTCAAGAATTAGCATTTCAAAGGCAAGCGTGACACTTTCCACTTCGACCTACGCTTATGATGGCAAGGCAAAGAAGCCTGGTGTAACGGTCAAGCTAAACGGCAAAACTTTGAAGAATGGTACAGATTACACAGTTTCCTATTCAAACAACACCAAGGTAGGAACAGCTACTGTAAAGATCATGGGCAAGGGCAATTACACAGGCTCAGTTTCTAAGACCTACAGTATCAAAAATAACTTCAAGAAAGCCACCATTTCAGGCATTTCAAACAAGTCATATACGGGCAAGAATATCACTCAGAGCATTACTGTTAAATACAATGGCAAAACGCTGAAAAATGGCACTGACTATACAGTTTCCTGCTCAAACAACAAGAGCATAGGCACTGCTACTGTAAAAATTGCAGGAAAAGGCTCTTACACAGGCACTATCACAAAGACGTTCAAGATAAATCCTGCCAAGCAGGAGATACAGAAGCTCACTGCTAAGAGCAAGGCATTCTTTGTGGATTGGGCGCAAAAAGGTTCGGCTACCGGATACGAGATACAGTACGCTACCAACTCAAAGTTCACAAGTGCAAAGAAAGTTACCATAACAAACAATAAGACCGACACCAAGACTATTTCAAAGCTTTCGGGCAAAAAGAAATACTACGTTCGTGTTCGTTCTTACACAACTGTAAAGGGTACGAAATACTACGGCGCTTGGTCGGCTTCAAAGAGTGTTACTACAAAGAAGTAATTACATATGAAAACAGCGTACCGCAGGAAACCCTGCGATACGCTGTTTTTGTTCACTAACTTTATAATTCGCTTAGATTACATTTCCAATATTGACATTTATTGCAGAAAGTGTTATCATGATGTTATAATCTTTTTCAAAAAAATAAAATACGTGGGAGTGATTATGTATGAAAAAAATTTTAGCTTGTGTTGCTGCCTTTGCGATCACTTTTAGTAGCACTGTTTTGCCTATTGCAGAACAAGCCACGGAAATCGGAGTTGTCATATCAGCTAGTGCAGACACCTATGGTGATTTCCAGTATAGTGTTTTGAATGACGGTACCATAGCGATTACCAAATATACAGGAAAAACCGAAAATCTGACTATCCCTGCATATATAAATGGTAAACAGGTAACAAGTATAGGCAATCGTGCTTTTTATTCAAATAGGAAGCTAGAAAGTATTAAGATCCCAAACGGAGTAAAAAAAATCGAAAACAACGCATTTGAAAATTGTGATATACTCAAAAATGTGACCTTACCAAATGGTCTAACAAGTATCGGGACTTATGCTTTCCATGGTTGCACCTGCCTCGAAAGCATAGATATACCACAAAGTGTTGTAATTATAGGAGCGTCTGCTTTTGAAGATTGTAATACTCTTAAAAAAATAGATATAAAAAATGGTGTTAAGAGTATCGGAAAAAATGCATTCTCGGCAACAAGCATCAAAAACCTAACACTACCTGACACTATCACTTGTGTTGAGGATAACACATTTACAAGATGCTTGTATCTTGAAAATATAACTATCCCAGACGGGGTCACAAGCATTGGAGATCTCGCATTTTCTGAATGCCCCGCATTAAAAAGTATAATAATACCTGATAGTGTTACAAGTTTAGGAAAATCCATGTTCTTTTACTGTACAAGTCTCAGTGATATTACCCTGTCAGCAAACCTTACAACTATTCCAGAAGAAGCATTTTTTTCTTGTACAAATCTCGATAATGTTATTATTCCAAATGGAGTTGTCAGAATTGAAAAATCTGCATTTTCAAGCTGTTCAGGTATGAAAAAAATCGATATTCCAGACAGTGTTGAAACTATTGGAGAAAAAGCATTTTCTGATTGTTCAGCACTTACTAATGTTGTTATTCCTGATAGCATCACAAGCATTGAAAAGTACGCTTTCCTAAATTGTTATGCTCTCAGAGATATCAAATTATCATCAAATATTGATAACATTCCAGAACAATCCTTTCTTTGCTGTAAAAGTCTTGAAAGCATAACTATTCCCGAAAACGTCAAAACTATCGAAAATGAAGCTTTTAAGGGCTGTGAGAATCTCTCGGCTATAACAATGTCTAACGGATTAAACAGCATTGAATACAAATCATTTTCAGGCTGTAAAAAACTCACAAATATTTTTATTCCTGATAGTGTTTCAAACATTACATATAATGCTTTCGAAGGATGCACCGATCTTGCAGATATATCTGTCAGCAATGATAACACTTCATTTTCTTCAGATGAAGGAGTATTGTTTAATAAAGACAAAACTGCTTTGTTGATATATCCACTTGGTCTTAAGCAATCATCCTATACAATTCCTGGAAGCGTCACAAGTATTGGAAATGGGGCTTTTGAAAACTGTGATAGTCTAACAGATATAATTATTCCTGATAGTGTCACATATATTGGAACATCATCATTTTCTGGCTGTACAAATTTAACACATATAAAAATGCCAACAAATATTGACAACATTCCTTCCTCTGCTTTTGCTCGTTGTAAAAGTCTTGTCAGCATAGACATACCAGAGAGCGTAAAGTACATTGGAAGTGCTACATTTTCCGAATGTTCAAGTTTAACTACGGTCACAATCCCCAAAAGCACTGAATACATAGAGATTGATACATTTTATTTTTGTGACAGCCTTATCAGCATAAATGTCGATCCTGATAATCAAAAATATTGTTCTAAAGACGGTGTTTGGTTTGACAAAGCAATGACGCAATTAATGCAATATCCTGCTAATTCAAGCAGATCCGATTATACAATTCCCGATACTATTAACACGATCGCATACAGATCTTTCTTTAATTGTAAGACATTAAAGAATATCACGATTCCGAAAAGTGTAAACAGCATTGGCATGTTTGCATTTTATGACTGCACTAATTTGAAAAATGTTTACTATAAAGGTTCAAAAGCCGATTGGGAGAAAATAAATATACTTGATTTCAATGAGTGTTTAACAAACTCAACAAGATATTATAACTATGACCCAAACCACAAACACAGCTATACAAATAGGATCACAAAGCAGCCTACCTGCACAGTAAGTGGTACAAGAACATACACCTGCTCATGCGGTGACAGCTACACTGAAACTATCCCAGCCACAGGCCACAAGTCAAGCGGCTGGATAGTCGACAAGGCGGCTTCTATCGGAGTTAAAGGCTCAAAGCACAGAGAGTGTACTGTTTGCAAAAAAGTGCTTGAAACTGCCGAGATCCCTGCACTTTCAAGAATTAGCATTTCAAAGGCAAGCGTGACACTTTCAACTTCGACCTACGCATATGATGGCAAGGCAAAGAAGCCTGGTGTAACGGTCAAGCTAAACGGCAAAACTTTGAAGAATAGTACAGATTACACAGTTTCCTATTCAAACAACACCAAGGTCGGAACAGCTACTGTAAAGATCACGGGCAAGGGCAACTACACAGGTTCTGTTTCAAAGACCTTCAAAATCAAAAATAACTTCAAGAAAGCCACAGTTTCGGGCATTTCAAATAAGTCATACACGGGCAAGAATATTACACAGAGCATTACTGTTAAATACAACGGCAAAACGCTGAAAAATGGCACTGACTATACAGTTTCCTATTCAAGCAACAAGAAAATAGGTACTGCCACAGTAAAAATTGCAGGAAAAGGCTCTTACACAGGCACTATCACAAAGACGTTCAAGATAAATCCTGCCAAGCAAGAGATACAGAAGCTCACAGCTAAGAGCAAGGCTTTCTTTGTGGATTGGGCGCAGAAAGGCTCTGC
>CEAH01038002.1_pt1 | contig 10864 bp, 9 predicted proteins | sample 557571 | NCBI WGS metagenome assembly CEAH01 (sample SAMEA3182092, study PRJEB8094) | gut metagenome | biome: human; feature: gut; material: Stool; isolation source: human stools | place: Canada | collected 2013-11-25
TCTGCCCTGTCCCAGATAATGTCGGTGGTCTCCGGTGTCCATGTCTCTAAATGGAGTGTGCCGCTAAGTCCGTCAAGCTGTGGCAAAATAATGGATAACCTCACAACTTTCTGCGACAGGTTGTCCTCAGAACCAATTTTCACCTGGATTGTTCCATAGTAAAGCACCGGCTCCATGTTACTGTCATACTGGATCTCATCCGGGAGCAGATTATATTTTTTCAAAGTCTGTGTCAGGTTCAGTAAATCCCGCAAAATATCACTGTTCTCTAATTGCAGTTTCTCATAAAGTACCACTTCCTCACAGGAGATTCCTGTGATCTTTGGCACACCGTCAATCACTTCCGTAGATGTCTCGACTACAAATCCATCTTTGTCAAAATAAGCATTCTGACCAATGGAATTAATATAAAGATAGCCGAGCATTCCTTTTTCGTAAACTTTAATATGTACGGTATGGGGATTGTCCAGTGAAACCTCCATCGTATCTACAAACGGAACTTCCCCGATATCCACAAATCTGTATTTCAGATCTACATACAGGGAATTCCAGGAATATTCATCATTCAGCACCATGTTTTCAATCTGTGTGGAGCTGTACAGTTCATTTCCCTCCACGACAACGTTTTCCACGGTAAAAACATTCATGACAATGAAAACGCCCGCTGCGATAAGCAGAATCAATATCAACAGGATGTACAATCCTATCTTTCTGCGCTTTTTTCTTCTTCTCTCTTCTTTTATCATATTTAATTAACCTCAAATTGAATTCCCTTTGCCACGGAAAGCGCAAGCCCCATCTCTGCAAGCAGGAATAAAACCGAAGTACCTCCATAACTGATAAACGGCAGTGAAATACCGGTATTCGGGATCGTATTGGTCACAACCGCAATATTTAAAATAACCTGGATGGACAAATGCGCCATAATACCAACCACGACCAGCGCCCCATAAAGGTCTGACGCATTATTGGCAATGATCATAAATCTCCAGATCATCAGCAGAAACAATAAGATCACGCACACCGCGCCAAAAAGTCCAAGTTCCTCACAGATAACAGAGAAAATCATATCATTCTGCGCCTCAGGAATAAATCCCAGCTTCTGCATACTCTCGCCAAGCCCTTTTCCAAATAAACCGCCGGAACCGATCGCATACAGTCCCTGTAAGGTCTGATAACCCTTCTCGTAGGCTTCCGGATTCAGCCAGATCTTGATACGATCCATCCGGTATGCCTCAAAACTGATGAAAACAACACCTACCACACCGACTGCCGCTGCCATCAACACAAAGTGGGAATACTTCGGACTGGCAACAAACAACATACAGACTGCAATTCCAAGTATAATGATCGCTGTACTTAAGTTATTATAGGCGACCACCGCAACGATTGGGAGCACAATGACCATAATCTTGACAAGACTCATGAACTCTCCCATCTTCTGTGGTGTCTTATAAATAACCGTTGCCAGAAAAATAATAACCGCAAACTTGGCAAACTCTGACGGCTGGAAAGATAACGGCCCGATTTTTAACCATCTCGCCTGACCGTTTGCCTCTGTACCAATAAAAATAACGGCGGTACAAAGCACGATAGCTGCCAGATACGCCATGGAACTCACCTTCATCCAGAACCGATATGGGATTTTCGATACAATATACATACCTACAATACCGAGCCCTGTTGCAAACAACTGTCTTTTTACAAAATAGGAAGCATCCCCAAACTTATTGGAACCTGCATAGGAACTGGTACTGTACAACATGACCAATCCAAAACACAAAAGAAAAATGATCAGAAACAAAAGACTGTAATCGAAATATTTAATTGGCTTTTTTTTCTTTTCCGTCTGCTGACCTCTTGCCATTCCAATTCCTCATTTCTTATTTACTGCACGTCATGCCATTATGCCTGACATTTTTTATTCTGCCAGATTGCGCACGTATTCCTTAAAAATGCGTCCGCGCTCCTCATAGTTTGCGAACATGCCCCAGCTTGCACATGCAGGGGAAAGCAATACCGCATCCCCGCTCACTGCGTTTGCATAACAGGTGTCAATTGCCTCCTCAAATGTATCACAGAGTATGACATCCTCAAAGCCATGTTTCTTCGCACATTCCGCAATCTTTTCCTTCGTCTGACCGATCAGCACGAGTTTCTTCACCTTGCCGTCAAAACTCTCAATCCACTCATCATATTCAGACTGTTTGTCATAACCTCCACCGATCAACAGTGTCGGACGGTTCATCGCGCGGATTCCCTGGATTGCCGCATCCGGGTTTGTTCCCTTGGAATCATTGTAAAACTTCACGCCGCGTTTTTCTGTCACATACTCAATTCTATGCTCGACTGCCTGGAAACGTTTCAGCACTTCCACAATTTTATCCATCGGTACGCCAAAGCTTACCGACATTCCGACCGCCGCCATGACATTCTCATAATTGTGTTTTCCTAAAATATTCAGCTCGTTTACGTTGATCACTTTTGTGTCCGTTGTGCCGTCTGCATAAAAAATATCTTCTCCGTCCAGATAAAGTCCCTTTTCCAGTCTGCGCTTGCTGCTGAAAAATACAACTTTTGTCTGAAGTGTCCCGCCAAACTTGCGCAGCACTTCATCCTCATAATTCAACACACAGGTATCCCCGGCGGTCTGATTCTTTGTAATGCTCTCTTTTGTCTCGATATAACATTCCATCGTATGATGACGGTTCAGATGATCCGGTGTGATATTTAAAATAGCTGTCACTTCCGGCGCAAACTCATGTGTTGTCTCTAACTGGAAGCTGCTGATCTCTGCGACTGTCACAGTATCCTCTGTCGTGTTTGCCGCTACCGATGTGTATGGGATCCCAATATTGCCGACCACTTTCACATCATCGAAATAATTCGCCATGATCTCACCCACAAGCGAAGTTGTCGTAGTTTTTCCGTTTGTTCCGGTAATTGCAATAATTCTTCCTTTTGCAAAATGATAGGCAAGTTCGATTTCGCCCCAGATTGGAATCTGTCTGTTTCGAAGTTCATTGACCATTGGAAGGTCTGTCGGCACGCCCGGACTTAACACAACAAGATCAATGCGCGCCATATCTTCCGGTGCAAGTTCTCCCAAAAGGATCTCTACTCCGGCAAATACCGGATTTTTCTCGATCAATGCTGTCACATCTAAATCTTTATTTCCATCAAAAAGCACAAATGTGATTCCTTTTTTTCTGAGCAGTTCTGCGGCTGCAACTCCGCTTTTTCCAGAACCTACTACTAACACTCTTTTTCCTTCTAAATTCATCGTCTTATCCTTCCAATCTCCTGTCCGAATCCGGCAGGTCATTTTGCAATTTTCCAATGCGATTTATAAGCCTAATAATGCAAGCATGCAAAGCAGTGCTGTCACGATTGCAAACACTGCAACAACTCTCGTCTCTGACCATCCACCAAGCTCAAAATGATGATGGAGCGGAGCCATTCTGAAAATCCGCTTTCCAACACCTGTTTTTTTCTTAGTGTATTTAAAATAAGTAACCTGAACCATAACAGATATGACTTCTGCCAGATAAATCAGTCCGACAATCAGGATATATAATGGCATCTGGAGCATATAGGCAGTTGCCACAACAAAGCCGCCCAGTGCCAGGGAACCGGTATCTCCCATAAAAACGCTTGCCGGATATACATTAAATAATAAAAATCCAAGCAGGGCTCCTGCTACTGCGCAGGTGATCGGAGCGATCCCGGCATTTGTCCCGATCGCCACAACTGAAAAAAAGGTTGCAACCATAATCGTAACGCTTGACACAAGCCCATCCACACCATCCGTAAAATTCACACCGTTTACGGTTCCGATCACTGCAAAATAAAGCAGCGGAATCGCAAGCCATCCGATATTTAAGTACTTTCCACCGGAAAATGGGATCAGCATGGTAAGCTCAATTCCGGAATACCGCACCATATAAACTGCAAACACGGTTGTCACAACAAACTGTAAGATCATCTTCTGCCATGGAAGCAGTCCATCCGATCTGCGGAGCACTACCTTCAGATAATCATCCAGAAAACCGATCACACCGAATCCTGCAGTCATAAAAAGGATTGGGATAATTCTCGGATAATCTTTGACATAAAACAGGGAGGTAATGATAATACTTGCCAGTATCATAAGTCCGCCCATAGTCGGGGTTCCGTTTTTCTTCAAATGGGATTCCAACTCTTTCCGCTCTGTCTGCCCCACCTTTAACCGTTTCAAAAAAGGGATCACGATCGGTCCTAAAATGGCACTGATTGCAAAAGAAATCAAAACTGGTATCACTATTTCATAATCCATGACTAAACACCTCTTGTATTTTTTCTAACGTTCAATTCGCCTAACTAGTATACGTTATTTCATCTCATTTATCAAGGTAAGGCAAAATGTTTTCGAATATTTCCTTCGCCACAGGAGCAGCGATCGTTCCGCCGTAATAAATCCCCTGCGGATTGTTAATAACAACAAGCACAAGCACCTGCGGATTGTCAGCGGGCGCAAATCCGAGAAACGATGAAATGTATTTATGGTCGCTTCTTGGAAGTGTCTGTGAAGTTGCTGTCTTTCCACCGATGGAAAAGCCCTCAATTTTGGCATTTTTACCAGTTCCCTCTGACACCACTTTCTCCAGCAGATAGCGCATCGTTTCCGAAGTTTCTGCTGTGCAGATATTCTCATGCGTTTCATAGGAGAACGTTTTTACTGTATTTCCGTCCGCATCCTGCACGCTTACGCCAAAATGTGGTGTCACGCGCGTTCCCCCATTAATAATAGAAGATACCGTCGTGACAAGCTGGATGGGGGTAATCTGAAACGACTGCCCAAACGAGATTGTCGCAAGTTCCACCGGTCCAATATTTTCCGTCTTATGCATGATTGTTCCCGCCTCCCCCGGAAGATCAATATTCGTTTTGGATAACAGCCCGAACTGTTTGAAGTAACCGGCAAAGTTCTCCGCGCCTAACCGCTCGCCAAGTTCCATAAAAACCGGGTTGCAGGAGTTCATGATCCCTGTCTCGAATGTTTCCGCCCCGTGTCCTGTCGTTCTCGCACACCGGATTCTTCTGTCCTCCACAATTTTATAACCCGGACAGAAAAATGCATCGTCCAGTTTTACCACTCCCTCTTCTAGCGCTGCCGCTGCCGTAATAATCTTAAATGTGGAACCCGGCTCGTAGGTATCACTGATACACTGGTTTCGCCACATTTTATTCAACAGATTCTGTTTTTCTTCCGCTGACACGGATTCTCCGGTGTCTCCAACCAGCGTAAACGGATCGTTCAGGTCAAATTCAGGATAATTCACCATCGCCATAAGTTCGCCGTTCTGCGGGTTCATCACGATCACGGAAACACTGTCCGCTGACTTTTTTGTGCAGACCTTTTTTGCCGCCTGCTCACAGTACATCTGAATATTGCGGTCTAAGGATAAGCAAAGATCATAACCGTTCACAGGTTCTAATCTGCTCTCCCCGGCATTCTCGATCTCTATTCCCCTTGCATCGGTTAACGTGAGGATTTTCCCGTTGGTTCCCTGAAGGTATTCATCATACTTTACTTCAAGTCCCAAAATGCCCTGATTGTCGGCCCCGGTAAATCCAAGTACTTTGGAAGCAAGCGTCCCATAAGGGTAATATCGTTTATAATCCTCATCCACTTTCACTCCGGAGAGTCCATAGGCTCTGATTGCATCCCCGGTCTCCTTTGCGACATTTGTTTTCACTCGCTCGATGGAACTGACTTTCTCCACACGCTTTCTAGCAGTCTCTTCCGAAATGCCAAGTTCTTTCACAAGCATAGCAATGACTTTTTCAGGTTCTTCCATCTGGTTATGGATCACGGAGATCGTGCACACAGATTTGTTTGTAGCAAGCACTGTGCCGTTTGCATCTAAAAGTTTTCCCCGTGCCGCCTTAATATCTCGCTCCCTCTCATGAAGATTCTCCGCTTTATTTCCATAATATTCGGAGCAGAATATCATCAGATAGACCAGTCTTCCAATCAGAAACATCATAATAAAAAAAACTGCCACGAATACGATCATTACCTTTTTGCGGTTAAAGGTCTTATTCCGATACATAAAACAAAAACCTCATAAAAGTCTTCCTTGCATTTTATTCCAACTTTTATGAGGTTATGTTTTTATTCACTGTTATCGGACGTTGTTCCTGCTTCTTCTGCATTTACACCATCATTTTCGGCGTTTTCTTCGTTGTTTTCCCCGGCTCCCGGAATATCTTCCATGGTATCCGGCACATCATCTGTTCCTTCCGGTTCTTCCTCCGGAATATTTCCTGTCACACGGTCTGTCACAGCGGCTGCGCCTGTATCCGTTCCGGTAATATCCCACCCAGAATGTAAGCCTGTCGTCTCCTCATCCGGATAAATATTCATATAAGGAAGTACTTCTTCTAAAATCTCCCTCACAATATTCTGTGCAAATGTGCTGTGTGGCTGATCCTGCGAGTTCGGCTCATCCACAAAACAGTAGATCATTAACTGAGGATCGTCCACCGGTGCAAAACCGATAAAAGAAACCAGATAGTTCACACCATCACGCGGCACTTTCTGTGCCGTTCCGGTTTTACCTCCCATGGAGTAACCGTCTACTTTTGCCGTATTTCCGGTACCGGATGTCACGGTTGAGTACATGTATTGTTTTAATGTATCACTTGTTGTCTTAGATACAGTTTCACGCAGCAACGTCGGAGAAATATCCTGAATCGTATTTCCATTCTGATCCGTGATCTTGCTTACCACTCTCGGCTGATATAACTTACCGCCATTGACCAGAGAACAGAAAGCAGTTCCAAGCTGGATCATCGTGGTGTTAAAGTTCTGTCCGAAAGCATTGGTTGCAAGACTCAGCTGTGATGTTGTATCCAATGTGTAAATCAGGGAATCAGTTCTCGATTCTCCCGGAAGATCGATGTTCGTTTTCTGTCCAAATCCAAAAATCTGCTGGTACTCCGTGAAATTCTCTGCCCCGATTCGGTAGGACATCTGCATCAGGGCATCATTACAGGAATTCATCAATGTCTGTTCCAAAGTCTGCACTCCGTGTCCACCTTTTCTATAGGCAACACATTTTACGGTAAATCCGCTGAGCTGTTCGGCTCCATCACAGAAAAAGGTATCATTGGTCGACAGTGTTCCTGTCTCAAGCCCGGCTGCAACCGTAAATGGTTTTGCCGTTGATCCCGGCTCATAAGTATAGGTCAGACATATGTTCTGCCACAACTGATTTAACGCTTCGAGTCTCGCATCATCATCCATCGCATCGATCTCTTCCTGTGTATAATACTCAGATAAATCCCATGGATTGCTCAGATCGTAATTTGGATACTGTGCCATTGCAAGGACATCGCCATTGTCCGGTTTCATGATGAGCACGCCGATTCTTGTTGCTCCGCCCTCACCCTCTCTGTAACCATCTGTATAGGCCTCATTAAACTCCTGTATTTTATTCTCTACCACCGACTGGATCGTCGCATCGATCGTTGTCACTAACGTATTGCCGTTGACTGCCGGTTTGATCGTTTTTTCAAAATTACTGTCCGAATTCAGATATCCATACTGTCTGCCGTTAATTCCATTTAACGTGTCATCATAATAATTTTCCAGTCCATTAATTCCAAGGTTACCGGATGTTGTGAACCCGATCACGGAACTTGCCAGTTTTCCATATGGATATTGTCTCTGGTATTCTTTTTCAAACCAGACACCCTTGATATATGGATTGACCAGTTTTCCCTTTTCATCCCGCTCCTCCTGCAGATTTACAAAAGGCTGGATCGTATCATAGGACAAACGCTTGGCAAGCACAATGTATCTGCTGTCCGGAGAGTCCTTCAGGTAAGAATAAAGCTGTTCACTTGTCAGATCCGGGAAGCAGCTTACAAGCGCATTGATCGTCGGCTCCACATATTTTTCATCATCATTTAAAACGGAGCAGTCCAGAATCACATTATAAACTGCGATACTGGTTGCCAGCACAGTTCCTTTTGCGTCTACAATGTCTCCTCTCTGATAAGGAATTGTCTGGCTGTCATAGCCCTGCTGTGCCAGAACGATTTTCTCATATTTTTCTCCACTGGTGTATTCAATATACATCAGTCTTCCGATGAGTCCGATCATAAGCGCTGCAACAACCGTAAACATGACGATCATTTTTTTCTGCATACGCTTTGGAAACTTTAACATCGGCTTTTTCGGTCTTCTTTTTGCCATTCTACCACCCGAATTATTTTTTTGCCTGAAAATTCCCTCTATTGCGGGATTTCATTATACTGATTCATGTAGTCTGTCTTATCTACAGAGTAGTAGACGATCTGATCCTGTGTTGCATAAAACATACCAAGTTCATTGATTGCCTTCTCCTTGATCGCATCGAGATCTACTGCGGTATTAATTCTCTTGTAAGCCTCGTCATTGTCAGCCTTAAGGTCTGTCACCTGGCTCTCTAAGCTTGCGATTTTTTTCATTCTTGCCGTTACATCGGACTGAAGCTTAATATAAGCTCCACAGAAAATGCCAAATACGGTCACTGCCATTGTCAGGAATACAACATAACTTTTGCTCATGCGAAGCGCTTTTTCCTGATTTCTGGCTGCGGCACGTCTGCGTTTTCTCAGCTCTTCCTCGCGTTCCCGCTCCTGTCTGTCTCTGCGCTCTTTGCGGTAATCCGGCATCGCCTCCATACGGCGTACGGTGTTGCCATCTACCTGATATGCTGCTCTATTTCGATTGTTGTGATTTACTGTTCTGTTCGGCATCTGCTACACCCTTTCAAAAACTCTTAATTTTGCACTCTTGGAACGGGAGTTCACTTCTAATTCTTCCTCGGAAGGAAGAATCGGTTTTCTTGTGACTACCTTTCCCTTGGATTTTTTACCACATACACACACTGGAAAATCGCTTGGACAGGTACATGGGTTCTCATTTCGTTTAAAATTCGTCTTTACAATTCGATCCTCTAAGGAATGGAACGTGATAATACAGATTCTTCCACCCGGATTCAAAAGGTCGATCATATCATCCAGATTATTCTGCAGTACTTCTAACTCTTTGTTCAGCTCAATACGGATTGCCTGAAACGTTCTTTTTGCCGGATGTCCACCGGTCACCTGAACTTTCATTGGAATGGAAGCCCTGATGATCTCCGTCAGTTCTCCGGTTGTCTCGATCGGTTTCTTTGCCCTCTCCTGCACGATGTGTTTTGCAATATTTTTTGCGAACTTGTCCTCACCATAATCACGGATGATACGGTAAAGATCCATCTCACTGTATCCGTTTACAATATCTTTTGCAGTCAGGCTCTGTCTGTCATCCATTCTCATATCAAGTGGAGCATTCTCATCACGATAAGTAAAACCACGCTCCAGTGTATCTAACTGAAACGAAGATACGCCAAGATCCAACACGATTCCATCCACCTTTTCCACGCCAATGCGGTGAAGTTCCTCTTTCATGTTGGCGTAATTGCTTCGGATAATGGTGATCTTGTCACCAAATTCCTTTAATCTTTCTCCGGCGGCTGCGATTGCATCCGCGTCCTGATCGATTCCGATCAGCCTGCCTTTTTCTGATAACCGTGAAGCCACCTGGTAAGCATGTCCGCCACCGCCAAGTGTTCCATCCACATAGATTCCGTCAGGCTTGATATTCAAATTTTCAATTGTCTCATTTAGTAATACTGAATAATGATTAAATTCCATTGTGATCCTCTCTGCCTGACTTTTGCTCTGGCTCTCTTTTTTTATTCTCTGTGGATCAGATGCTGAACCCTAAATCTGCCATGTGTTCTGCAATCTCATCCATCTCATCTTCATCATATGTATTCTCCTGCCATCTGTCTTTGTCCCAGATTTCCACTCTGCTTAAGACTCCGACTAAAACGACATCTTTTGTCAGATTTGCATATTCTCTTAAAACTGGTGGAAGAAGGATTCTTCCCTGCTTGTCCAGTTCACAGGAAGCTGCTCCTGCAAAAAAGAAACGTGAAAACTTTCTTGCATCCTTGGAAGTCATGGAAATGTTTCTGAATTTCTCTTCGATGTTGTGCCATTCTTCTGACGTATACACAAATAAGCATCCATCAAGTCCCTTTGTCACTACAAATTCATCGCCAAGCTGCTCTCTGAATTTTGCCGGAACTATCAGTCTGCCTTTTGGATCAACTGTGTGGTTGTATTCTCCCATAAACATGACACAATCACCTGCCTTTGTGCGGCAGCTGGTTCCTCTTGATTTTCCATTTCTGTGGTCATTTGCCACCACTTCGAACCATTCTCTACCACTTTCCACCACTTTTAAACATATATTAGACTATTCTTAAGAAAAAATCAATATTTTAGCGCAAAAAAATAATGCCAGACCAGTTATTTCCTGATTTGGCATTATTTTCCATTCTTCTCTACTTACTTCTTTCTGTTTCCTCGATATACTCTTCAATCAGCTGATCGAGTTTTGTACTTTTTTGATAGTAATTATCAAACTTATCCTGTCGTAAAAGTGCCTGATCCAGTTCAAATCGAACGGATTCGATTTCCTGCTGTAACTCACTCAACTTTCTCATATGAATCCTCCTGATTTCCTCAATGGAAAATGCAATTTTACAAATTCAAATTTCTGCTAATTGCCGGAGCAGAGAATAGTCCCTTTTTCTTTTCCCCTTTTTCTTTTCCTCTCTTTTATATTCTCCATATTACTATCCGCAGATTCAAAAATCAAATGAATTAGGTGATGAGTTTTCTCCAAAATTCGACATTTCCAAACGGATTTTTTCACAATTGCACGTATTTCCTACAAAAACAGCGCATCCATTTTTCGACTTTGGATGCGCTGTTC
>CEAH01003539.1_pt1 | contig 10811 bp, 9 predicted proteins | sample 557571 | NCBI WGS metagenome assembly CEAH01 (sample SAMEA3182092, study PRJEB8094) | gut metagenome | biome: human; feature: gut; material: Stool; isolation source: human stools | place: Canada | collected 2013-11-25
ACTATTGTAATTTCTTAATAAATAGTTTATAATTATATAGCAATAAAAGGCATATGCCTTATAAGGAGGAAAATTATGGCAAAGAAAACCGTATTTATTACCGGTGGTACAGGTAATATGGGTTGGGCTGCTGTTCAGGAAATGCTTAAGCATCCAAATGAAATCAATATTAAGATGCTTGCAAGAAAAAGCCCAAAAAACGAAGAGAAACTTAAGGATTTAATGGCAAAGCCAAATTTAAAGATTGTTTGGGGTGACCTTAACGATTACGATTCAATTCTTGAAGGCGTAACAGGTGCAGATTATGTACTTCATGTTGGCGGTATGGTATCTCCGACTGCTGACTGGAAACCTTACAAAACACAGAAAACAAACATCGGTGCTGCACAGAGCATCTGCAAAGCAGTTCTTGCTCAACCGAATCCGGATGATATTAAAGTTTGCTATATCGGTACTGTTGCTGAAACAGGCGACCGTAACTACCCTATCCATTGGGGCAGATGTGGCGACCCTATCAAAATTTCTATTTATGACCATTATGCTATTTCAAAGACTGTTGCTGAACGCACATTCGTTGAAAGCGGAATTAAGAATTGGGTTGTAATGCGTCAGTCAGGTATCCTTTATCCTAACATTCTTAAGAATATGGACCCTATTATGTTCCATGTTCCTATCAATGGTGTACTTGAATGGTGTACAGTAGAAGATTCAGGCAGACTTATGTGCAACCTTGTTCTTGAAGATGAAGCAGGTAACCTTGGTTCAGATTTCTGGAATCATTTCTATAACATCGGTTCAGGTAAGGAATACAGAATTTCTAACTATGAATTTGAATGCCTTCTTCTTGGCACTCTTGGTCTTGCAGGCCCTGAAAAGCTTTTTGAACCAAACTGGTTCATTACAAAGAACTTCCACGGTCAGTTCTATGCTGATGGTGATAAGCTTGAAAACTATCTCCACTTTAGAGAAAATCTTCCTATTCAGGATTATTTTAACAGACTTGCTGACCATGTTGAATTTTACTTCAAAATACCAAGATACCTTCCAAAGAACCTTGTTGCAGCTTGTGCAAAGCCATTTATGAAGAAAATTGCTTCTACACCTGACTTTGGTACACTTGACTGGGTTAAGACTAACAACCCTGAAAGAATGTCATCATACTATGGTTCTCTTGAAGAATACAACAAGATTCCTTCAAAGTGGGAAGATTTTGAAATCATTCACTTTGATAAGGATAACAGTGCTGCTGAACAGTTTAAGCTTGACCACGGTTATGATGAAAGCAAGCCTGAATCAGAACTTGATATTGAAGATATGAAGCAAGCAGCTAAATTCCGTGGCGGTGAATGCCTCAGCGAAACAATGGTTAAGGGTGATATGGCTACAAAGCTTAAGTGGAAATGTGGTACTTGCGGTGCTGAATTTGAAGCATCACCTGCTCTTATTCTTCTTGGCGGTCATTGGTGCCCTGAATGTTACATTCCGCAAAAAGAATGGAACTATGACGAAGTTGCTAAAACTAACCCATTCTTCGCTCAAGTTTGGTATCCAAACCATACAAAAGAAGAACATAATGTTTATAAGTTTGATGACCTTTTCCACATTGATGGCGTTAAGTGGGACGATATTAAGCACTAAGCATAATAACTTATACATAAAAATAAACCACCGATTTTTCGGTGGTTTATTTTTTATTCTTCAACTAAAGCTGAAAAAGCTTCTCTTATATTTCTTACGGGAATTATATCGAATGTTGATTTTAAAGAATTGGTGATTGATTTATAATTATGAAAAGGAATAATACATCGCTCAAATCCAAGCCTTTTAGCTTCGGCAATTCGCTGTTCACAATTATTTACAGCTCTTATTTCACCTGCAAGTCCTACTTCACCGAACGCAATGGTTTTATCATCAACAGCTTTATCTTTTAGCGATGATACAAGTGCAAGTGCAACTGTTAAATCAGCGGCAGGTTCATCAAGCTTTAATCCGCCTACAACATTAACATATGCATCCATATTATTAAAGAAGTACCCTGCCCTTTTTTCAAGTACTGCAAGAAGCATACTCATTCTGTTATAATCAAATCCGGTACTCATCCTTCGCGGTGTGCCAAATCCGGTTGCACAAACAAGGCCTTGCACTTCGGCAAGAATAGGTCTTGTTCCCTCCATAACACACGCAACGCAAGTACCCGAAGTGTTTTTAGGCCTGCCTGAAATCATCATAAGCGAAGGATTCAGTACTTCTTTAAGACCGTCTGCCGTCATTTCAAAAACACCAATTTCGTTTGTAGAACCAAATCTGTTTTTAACACCTCTTAAAATTCTGTATGAATAATTCCTTTCGCCTTCAAAATATAAAACCGTATCAACAATATGTTCAAGAACTTTAGGACCGGCAATCGCCCCATCCTTATTAACATGGCCGACGATAAAAATAGGTATACCCAGTCCTTTAGCAGTATGCATAAATACATTTGTGCATTCCCTAACCTGTGTTATTGACCCTGCGGATGAATTCACCTGTTCATATACCATAGTTTGAATCGAATCTATTATAACTATATCAGGCTTTTCTGCTTTAATACATTCAACGATTGTAGCCAAGTCGGTTTGTGAAAGAATAAATAAATTTTTGGTAGTAACACCTATTCTTACTGCACGAAGCTTAATTTGATTAGCTGATTCTTCGCCGCTTACATAAAGAATTTTTTGCCCTTTAGAGCCAAGATTCTGGCAAATTTGAAGTAGTATGGTTGATTTACCGATACCGGGGTCACCGCTTAAAAGAACAAGACTGCCTTTTACGATTCCTCCGCCTAATACCCTGTCAAATTCTTCAATTTTGGTAGGTATTCTTTCATCATTTTCACCGCAAATGTCATCAAGTGCCAAAACTTGATTTACGGTGCTGAATGAATTTGAAAAGCTGTTTTTAGTTTGCTGACTATTTAATTCTTCATTTAGTGTATTCCACTCTCCGCAACTTGGGCATTTGCCATACCATTTTGGTGATTCAAATCCACATTCGCTGCATATGTAAGAAGTTTTAATTTTTGCCATTTACAATTCCTCAGTAATATACTCATTTAACCCAAGCATAATCAAATATGCAAGTTTGTTTTGATAAATTTCTTTTTGCAGGTTGCTGTTTTCCTCGGTATTGCTCATAAATCCGCATTCAACCATTACAGACGGTACGGTTGCTTTATGCAAAAGATAATATGCGCTGTCAGATTTTTTATTAAAACGCTTATTATCATGCTGTAAAAATTTTTTAGTTATGTTTAAAATGCTGTCTGCAAGTATTGGACTTTTATCATCATTTGGTGAAAACCATATTTGCATGCCGTTTTCTTTTTCATTTTCAAAATGATTTTGGTGAATAGAAATAAGTGTACTGTTATTTATTGAATTAACATAATCTAATCTATTATATAAATCGGAACGCTTTTGATTATCGTTTTTCTTATAAAACAGATAATCACCATTTCTTATTAAGCTTGCATTAACACCTGAAATTCTTACAAAATCATATAATTTTAATGCAATATTTAAGTTAATATCTTTCTCTTTGGCACCGTCAACACCGATAGTGCCTGCATCAATACCGCCGTGACCCGCATCAATAACAAGATTTATTCTGCTGTTTTGCGCACTGTTGTTAACTGCACTGCTATTCTTAAAGCAAGCATTTATACCTACGCACGAGCAAAAAGTAAATATAACGGTAAACAATATTATTGTACCTTTATTCATAACAATCACCGTTAATACTTATGAATAAATTATACTATATTATTACAAAGTTATCAAGCGATATTGCATTTTACCTTACATAGGGATATAATTAGGACAGAAAACTATCAGGAGGTATACTTATGAAAATTGTTAATTTAGACGGTGTTACCACAAACCCGGGTGATTTAAGCTGGGATGGTATGAAAAAGCTCGGCGATTTCACTGTATATGACAGAACTTCACCGGACCAAATAATTGAAAGAGCAAAAGGTGCAAATGCACTTATAATAAATAAAACAATCCTTACAAAAGAAATACTTGAACAGTTAAAGCCGGAACTTGAATATGTCGGCCTTCAATCAACGGGATATAATGTTGTTGACTGCGAAAGTGCAAAAAAGCTTGGAATAACAGTGTGCAACATTCCGTCATATTCCACTAACGCAGTAGCACAGCTTGTTTTTTCATTTATCCTGCAATTCACAAATAAAGTATCACTTCACAGTGAAGCAGTTCATAACGGCGAATGGTGCAGTTGCCCTGATTTTTGCTTTTGGAAAGCTCCGCTTGCTGAACTTGCAGGAAAAACAATCGGTATAATTGGATTTGGCGCAATCGGGCAAAAGGTTGCAAAGCTTGCAGAGGCATTTGATATGAATGTGCTTGCATATGCACCGCGCCCAAAAGATAAAGGTGAACTGAAAACGGTTAAATTTGTAACACTTGATGAATTATTAAAAGAAAGTGATATAATCACCTGCCATTGCCCATTAACAAATGAAACTAAAGGTATGATTAACGAAGAAACAATAACAAAAATGAAAAAAAGTGCCATATTTATAAACACATCGAGAGGCCCGGTGGTTGATGAAAAAGCACTTGCAAATGCACTTAATAATGAAATGATACAAGGCGCAGGGCTTGATGTATTAAGCGTAGAGCCTGCCGATAAAGATAATCCCCTCTTAAACGCGAAAAATTGCTATATAACACCGCATATTGCTTGGGCGGCAAAAGAAACAAGAGAGAGGCTCTTAGGCATATTAGAAGATAATTTAAAAGCGTACATTGACGGACATGCACAAAATGTTGTAAATGAATAATTTTTAAATATGCTTTTGCATTTTTTGAAGCATGCTATATAAAATCACTCATATGCCCGCTGATGCTGATGCAAAAAATACCTTTTGATATTTATATCAAAAGGTATTTTTTTATACAACTATTTATTATTTTTTTTGCTGCCGATTTTACTTTCCGTATGGTTAATCAGCTTTTTGATGTTTTCTCTATGTGCCAAAACAACTATTAAAGTGAAAACCATAGATAAAAATGCAAGCGCAATGGATTTATAAAATACAAATATAAATACAGGGTAAAATACAGCCATTGCTATACTTCCGAGCGATACATATTTGGTAATAAATACTATGATGGCAAATATTGCAAGTAAAATAAGTGCAATACGCCAATCTATCATAAATACCATTCCGCCGGCAGTAGCAACTCCCTTACCGCCTTTAAACCCAAAAAAGCAAGGAAATATATGCCCCAATACGCAAAAAAGACCTGCAAATGATTTGGTAAACATTCTTGCATTTATTCCAAAAATAAATGCGTCGCTGTTTTCAGCAAGAGAAATGTTGCCTAATTTTCTTACTATTATAAACGAAATAAAAATTGCAACAGCAACCTTAAGCATATCACCTATAATAGTCATTACAGCGTACTTTTTGCCATAATTTCTAAGCATATTGGTTGAACCGGCGTTTCCGCTTCCGTGACTTCTTACGTCATCCTTATTTAAAGATTTTGAAATGATAATACCAAAATTAAGGCTTCCGAGAAGATATGAGATAATTGCCGAAATTATTAAGGCTAATATCATTTTTTGCCATCTCCCCGTTCCCTAATAATAAATCTCACAGGCGTTCCGTCAAGTCCAAAAATATCCCTGATTTGATTTTCAAGGTATCTTTGATATGAAAAATGAAACAGTTCTGCATTATTCACAAAAAATACAAATGTAGGCGGCCTTGTAGATGCCTGTGTCATATAGTAAATCTTAAGCCTTTTACCTTTATCGGTAGGCGGCTGAACACGGGCAGTTGCCCCTGCAAGCACTTCGTTAAGCTTACCTGTTGAAATACGCATTGAATTTTGAGAATGAACAAATGAAATCATTTCATAAAGCTTATCAATTCTTTGTCCTGTTTTAGCGGATATGAACATTATAGGGGCATAACTCATAAATGAAAAATCATTAGTAAGTTTATCCCTGTATTCTTTCATAGTGTTTCCGTCTTTCTCAATCGCGTCCCATTTATTTACAGCAATAATGCACGCTTTTCCCTGTTCGAGTGCAATGCCGGCAACCTTTGAATCCTGCTCGGTAAAGCCTTCAACAGCGTCAATCATAATTACGCAAACATTTGCTCGCTCAACAGCCATTCTTGCACGAATAATACTGTATTTTTCAATAGCATCGTCAACTCGGCTTTTTCTTCTTAATCCGGCTGTATCAATAAAATTAAATTTTCCGTATTCGTTTTCAATGAAAGTATCAGTAGTGTCCCTCGTTGTACCTGCTATGTCAGATACAATAGCACGGTTTACACCGCTGATTTTATTTACAAGTGATGATTTGCCGACATTAGGCTTTCCGATGATGGCTACTTTAATTATTTCATCATCGTCTTCTTCATCTTCACATTCCGGAAGATATTTAAGCACTTCATCAAGCAAATCACCCGTGCCATGCCCATGCGATGCTGAAACAGCAACCGGGTCACCTAAACCGAGATTATAAAATTCATAAAATTCAGGTTCAGGCTCACCGATACTGTCACATTTATTGACGCATAAAACAATAGGCTTACCGCTTTTTTGAAGCATAGTTGCAACTTCGTAGTCGCTTGCAACTACACCGTCACGAATATTTGTAACCAAAATAATAACATCCGCTGTTGAAATTGCAATTTCAGCCTGAGTTCTCATTTGACTTAAAATTACGTCAGATGTATTTGGCTCTATACCACCGGTATCAACTAATAAAAATTTATGATTAAGCCATTCGCAGTCACCGTAAATTCTATCTCTTGTTACACCGGGAGTATCGTCAACAATAGAAAGTCTGCTTCCTATCAATTTATTAAAAAGAGTAGATTTGCCGACATTAGGTCTGCCAACAATTGCTACAACAGGCTTTGCCATAAGCTAACCTCCTTAAATATCACAATAAAACAAGAAAGGCGGACAAATAATGTCCGCCAACAAATGTAAAATCTTACGCTTCCTTGCTGATAACTTCTTTACCGTTATAGTAGCCGCAGTTGCCACATACCTTGTGAGATACAGCATAGCCGCCACAGTTAGGGCATTTTACAAGTGTAGGAGCGTCCATTTTCCAAACGCTTGATCTTCTCTTGTTCTTTCTTGCTTTAGATGTTTTTCTTGCAGGTACTGCCATTTTAATTGCCTCCTTTATTTAAAAAGCCATATTATTCATCTTCGAGCAACTGTAAAAGAGCTTCCATTCTTGGGTCAACATCCTTTTTACAGTTACATTGTTTGACATTCAAATTAGCACCGCATTTCGGACACAAACCTTTGCAATCATCTTTACAAAGAATTTTGTTAGGCAGTGAAAGCGAAACTTCTTCGTTTACTAATTCGTCTAAATCGAGTTCCCTATTACTTACAACAATGTAATCATCATCGTCTTCTTCGTTTTCAAGCTTTTCAACTACAATGCGCTTAACATTAAAAGAAAAATTCTTTTTAACTTCTTCGGCACATCTGTCACAAAAGCCGTAAAAATCGAAACTGATATTTATATCAAGATATAAAACATCAGCTTTGGAATATAAACTGCCGATAACATTAACACCGTTTTTAATAGGGTTATAAGTGCTGTAAATAAGATTACTTAAATCGAGATTATAATCAATATCAAGCTTTGTAACAACACCGCTCAATAAATTATTAAGGTCAATTCTCATAAAACCACCTCGCACTTGCACTTTAAGTATTATATATATAAGGGCGCATTTTGTCAATAGTTATTTTGAAAATGAAAATTATTTTTGGCTTAATCGATGATTATTTTTCATATTTCATTTGAATTATGACTAATAATTAACAAACTTTTAAATATTATTGCAAATTATATTTCATTATTGATATTTTATTGTCAATGTAGTATTATTATATTAAGGGATTATCCCTAATAAATGCAAAGGAGTAATATTATTATGGTTAACAGATTTGTATTAAACGAAACAAGCTATCACGGCGCAGGCGCAATTAAGGAAATTGCAACAGAAGTAAAAGGCAGAGGTTTCAAAAAAGCTTTTGTATGTTCTGACCCTGACCTTATCAAATTTGGTGTAACTAAAAAAGTTACAGATGTTCTTGATAACGCTGGAATTGATTATGAAATATACAGTGAAATCAAGCCTAATCCAACAATTAAAAATGTACAAACAGGTGTAAAAGCATTTAAAGATTCAGGTGCAGATTGCATTATAGCGATCGGCGGCGGCTCATCAATGGATACTGCAAAGGCAATTGGTATTATCATAAAAAATCCTGATTTTGCAGATGTTCGCTCACTTGAAGGTGTTGCACCTACAACAAACAAGTGCGTACCTATCATTGCTGTTCCTACCACAGCCGGCACAGCAGCAGAGGTAACTATTAACTATGTAATTACCGATACTGAAAAGAACAGAAAAATGGTTTGCGTAGACCCTAAAGATATTCCTGTTGTTGCAGTAGTTGACCCTGATATGATGTCATCAATGCCAAAAGGACTTACAGCTGCTACCGGTATGGATGCACTCACCCACGCAATCGAAGGTTATATTACCGCAGGTGCTTGGGAACTTTCTGATATGTTCCATCTTAAAGCAATTGAAATTATTTCAAGAAGCCTTAGAGGTGCAGTAGAAAACACACCTGAAGGAAGAGCAGGTATGGCTCTTGGCCAATATGTTGCAGGTATGGGATTTTCAAATGTCGGCCTTGGTATTGTTCATTCAATGGCTCACCCGCTCGGTGCATTATATGACACACCACACGGTGTAGCAAATGCCATAATTCTTCCGACAGTTATGGAATATAACGCACCTGCTACCGGTGAAAAATACAGAAATATTGCAAAGGCAATGGGTGTTGAAGGTGTTGATGAAATGGCACTTGATGAAGCAAGAAAAGCTGCTGTTGACGCAGTTAAAAAGCTTTCACACGATGTTGGAATTCCTGAAGATCTTAAAGATATTGTTAAACCGGAAGATGTTGATTTTCTTGCTCAATCTGCATACGATGATGCTTGCCGCCCAGGTAACCCAAGAGAAACAAGTGTAGAAGAAATCAAAGAACTTTATCTTTCACTTATGTAATTGATACTTATAAATGAAAACAGGGGCTGATAATTCAGCCTCTGTTTTTTTATAGAATAAATAAAAAACAGTACAGCTTAATTACGCTGTACTGTTTAATAATAGTTTTGATTATAATTCTTCGCAGTAATCAAAGATTTCAACAGGTAAATCTTCCTTGTCACAGCTGATTGTGAAATAGAAGTTTACATCTGATGCTTCGGAAAGCTGTGAAAGCATTTCAAAAAATTGAGGAAGCTTTTCATATTCCCTGCCTACAATTTTAAATGTAGCATCAACAAGAATATCTGTTACATCATAGTTGCCGGCACAAATACCTGCAAGGAAACCGTAAAATGCCTTATGACCGTTGATAAGGTATGTTTCAGTTTCTAAAAGGCGAGCCTTTGATGAAACATCATATGTAAGCTTTGGTTCTTTTTCAATGCAAACTACATTGCCGTCAGAGTTCTCAACGCAAACATTAACTTGGTCGATAAGCTTTTTTGTTTTTCCTGAACCTTTATTACCGATTATGAGTTTAATCATATTAAAATTCCTCCGAGTTTTATTCTAACTATATATTAGCATATACCGAGACGATTTTCAAGAGTTTCTTTTTCCTTTTCATATCCCGGTTTACCTAAAAGTGCAAACATATTCTTTTTATAGCTTTCTACACCCGGCTGGTTGAAAGGATTAACACCAAGCATATAACCTGAAACTGCACATGTTTTCTCGAAAAAATAAATTAAATAGCCTAAATCATTAGGTGTTATAGTATCACATTCGATAACAAGATTACCTACACCGCCATCTGTATGTGCGAGAAGTGTGCCTTCCCTTGCCTTTTCGTTTACATAGCTCATTTTCTTGCCTGCAAGGAAGTTAAGGCCGTCAATATTACCTTCCTGCTCGGTGATAAGGAAATCATTATGCGGCGCATTAAACTTAATAACTGTTTCAAACATAAGTTTGCTTCCGCTTTCCTGAATGTATTGGCCAAGTGAATGAAGGTCTGTTGAAAAAATGCAAGATACAGGGAAAAGTCCCTTGCCGTCTTTACCCTCACTTTCTGCAAATAATTGCTTAAGCCACTCGTTAAACATTGCCATGCAAGGCTCATATGATACAAAACATTCAAGCTTTGTACCCTTATTGTAAAATACATTTCGTACAGCCGCATATTTGAGCATATCGTTTTCATCAATATTTTCACTGCAAAGCTCATTTTGAGCCTTTTGCGCGCCTGCCATGAGTTCGTCAATATCAATTCCTGCAACAGCAATAGGAAGAAGTCCAACAGCAGTAAGAACTGAATATCTGCCTCCTACATCGTCAGGAACAACAAATGTTTCATAACCTTCCTCATCAGAAAGTTCTTTTAATGTTCCTTTAGCTTTATCTGTTGTAGCAAATATTCTTTTAGCAGCTTCTTCTTTGCTGTATTTGCTGTTAACAAGGTCACGAAATACTCTAAATGCAATAGCCGGCTCTGTTGTTGTACCACTCTTGCTTATTACATTAACGCAAATATCTTTGCCTTCGCAGATAGAAACAACTTCATTAAGAGCTGAAGGGCTTATAGAATTGCCGATAAAATAAATATCAGGTGTATCTTTCTTTAATGAATTATAGTTTGGTGAAGTTAAAGCTTCAATAACCGCCCTTGCACCGAGATACGAGC
>CEAH01035962.1_pt1 | contig 10790 bp, 4 predicted proteins | sample 557571 | NCBI WGS metagenome assembly CEAH01 (sample SAMEA3182092, study PRJEB8094) | gut metagenome | biome: human; feature: gut; material: Stool; isolation source: human stools | place: Canada | collected 2013-11-25
TTTTCCTTGCCAGTCAGCATCGCTTCAATCTGCGGATTGTGGTAGAAGCTGTCGCGCAGCTGTTCGTTAATGGTCTCGTACATCCAGTATTTGCTTTGCTCATTGCGGCGGTATTCAAAATAGCCGTTATCTTTCACAAAGTCAATGTATTTATAGACCATATCCCACACTTCTTTTACACCAAGATTATAGAAACCGGAATAAGTCAGCACTTGGGGTGTCCAACCGCTCTCCGGAGCCGGGAAGAGGTGCAGCGCATTACGGAACTGCGTTGCTGCCAGTCTGGCCCGCTCCAGATTGTCGCCATCAGCCTTATTAATAACAATGCCATCGGCCATTTCCATGATGCCGCGTTTGATGCCTTGCAACTCATCGCCCGTACCCGCCAGCTGTATCAGCAGGAAGAAGTCTACCATAGAATGTACGGCAGTCTCACTCTGCCCCACCCCTACTGTCTCTACAAATATCTTGTCGAAACCGGCAGCCTCACAAAGCACAATCGTTTCACGCGTCTTGCGTGCCACGCCACCCAGCGAACCGGCAGAGGGACTGGGACGTATAAAGGACTTGGGATGAACGGAGAGCTTCTCCATACGCGTCTTATCACCGAGAATACTGCCTTTGCTGCGTTCGCTGCTCGGGTCAATGGCAAGAACGGCCAACTTGCCTCCGTGTTCCTCCAGTACATGCAAGCCAAATACATCAATAGAGGTACTTTTACCAGCACCGGGCACACCACTGATGCCCACACGAACAGAGTTTCCCGAATAGGGCAAACACTTCTCTATCACCTCCTGCGCCACAGTCTGGTGCTCCGGTTTCACACTTTCCACCAGCGTCACAGCCTGGCTGAGTACCGTAACATCACCTTTCACTATGCCCTCCACATAGTCTGATACGGAAAGCTCGCGTTTCTTCCGCCTGGGACGGTTCTTCAAGTAAGGATTGACCGATGAAGGTTGCTCAATGCCTGCATTGACAACCAAGCCTTTATATGCTTCATTATTTTCGGGATGTTCCATGGTTTAATGTGCTAATATGGTTAATATGCTAATGTGCTAATATGAGGAATGTGCTGAATATATTAATAGGCTTTTATGACAATCTCTACTATCTCCATTAGCATATTGGCACATTCCTCACATTAGAACATTACTTGATGTTGATTTCAACTTTCGGCTGCATCGGGTCATTGGTAATCATCAGCAGACGCAGATGACGGCGCTTCTTGCCTATATTCTTCTTCACTACCGTTACCCGCAGGCGAGTGCTTTCACCGGGTTGCAATACACTCTTCTTGAGGTTAACTCCCACTGCCGGGTGGAATACCTGGAGCTTGTTTATCTGTAAAGGAGAACGCCCGGTATTGGTAATGGTAATATCTTGACGTGCTTTTGACTTCTTGGCCAATATCGCACTCATATCAACTTCTTTGGTAGAAAGGCTGATGACAGGAGCATTTGCCTTCTCCACTTCCGTCATTCCGGAGAAATCCGGTAAAAGAATGGCAGAAACGGGAATTTCGTTTTCATCGCCCACCTTGTCACCGGAGAAGCGAGAAAGATAGACCGACGCTTGAGTCAGTCCGAGGTCAGTCAGTCTTTCCGAATTCAATGTAAGTGTAATCACTCCTTTTTCTCCCTTTTGCAGCACGTTAGGTTCTACTTTTGTCTGCAAATAAGGGGGCAGATGCATCAGTACCGGTTCATAAGGACGGTCGGAAAGATTGACCACGCCGATATGAATCACCGGCTGCTCACCATGCTGAATATCGGGGAAGTCAAGGCTGTTCTTGTCAATACGTATCTGACCGATAAGATAGGGATGCGTCTTGGTAAAGTCCTTGATTTCCTGTACTACTTCACCATTGAACTTCAAATAGACCAGATTGGGTTGCGCATTGCTGTAAATAGCCACGGATTTCTGGAAATGTCCCAATGCCTTGGCGTCAAAAGTCACATTTACTGTTCCTTTTGCCCCCGGAGCAATAGGCGTTTTTGTCCACTGGGCCACAGAGCAGGCGCAATCCGGCTCTACTTCTGTAAGCACTAAAGGCTGGTCACCCGTATTGGTGATGGTATATTGCACAGTCACGGGATGCTTCCATTCTATCTGGCCGAAACTGTACATCTCTGTATTCGAGGTAAAACGAGCTTGCGCTACAGCAGTCAATACCACACTTGCAAGCACATATAAAGTTATCAATATCCGCTTCATCTATTTTTCTTAATATCAAGATTTCCTAATTCTGCCACTCTCATTCAATATTAGTCGGACAAAAATAGGTGTTTTTAGCGAGAGTACCTAAAATAGCGGAGCGCAATTTGTACAAATTGCGCTCCGCTCCATACTCTATTGTTACTTTATTACAATTATCCCTCCCGCCGAATGCGAAGCATACTCCGGAGCATACGCACACTGTATCGTGGCCAGCCCCGTTTCGTATGTTCCGCCACGGGCTATGCGATAACTGTGCTCTAAGACATAAACGCCTTTGCCCAAATGGTCGAAGAAGAAATTGGTTGCGGCATCTTCCACTTCTGCATAATAACCGAGGCCATTACTCCAACGATAACCGGAAAGCGAGCCTATAGGTTCAAAGCAGGCACCCCGCTGGTCTTTCAACTGAACAAAATCCATAGTACGGTCCAAGCGGATAGTCAAACGGGCCACTATTTTATCACCGACGGATAATACGGTCCCTTCCGTAACCGGTTGCAAGGACTTGCTACCACCGGCCGATATACGCTCTACATAAAGTTTCTTCTCTACATTCAATTCACCCCCCTGCTGCTTTACATCAGATATGGGTGACAGATACTGGGCATAAACAGCTCCCCAGGCAATGCCTGCATCCCGTTTCTCTACGGTGACGGTTTTAGCTTTCAGCTCCGGACTTCCTTGAGCGAAGGTTTCCTTGACATAACCCAAACCCGGGATTATGGTCTTTGTAGGCGACAATGTTTCCAAAACTTTGTTACCTAACGTGATACGTACGTCTCCCCGACTTTCCAGCAGATTAGTACCTTGACAAAGCAATGCATAAACAGCATCAGCCGTTGCAACCGGAGAATTCCAACTGGTAGTCTGCTTCTGTTTCAGCAGCCAGAGTTTCATTTCCTCCACCAAAGCATCGTTGCCACCTGCCATACGCAGGGCTTCCATTACTTCCACATGGGCAGGGATGGGCAGCATACCCCAGTTATACGGATTTGCTTGGAAAGCAAAGTATGCACCCAGTTCATCCGTCTGTACCAGATGTTCCTTGAGGGAAGCGATGAATTCATTCGCCTCGGCTGTACGCCCTACTGCTTTCAGGATGATGGCAGACTGCGCCTTGCTGCTCATGGTTCCATCTTTAAGATTGGCACCTACTTTTGATAGGAAATAGCGGTAAGCCGCTTGATTGTCTGCCGGCACTTGTTCGCCGCTAAGGGCTATCAGATATAGATATGTCATTGCCGATTCGGAGTTGGCAGTAATTCTGGTGCCATTTTTTTCGGCTTTACGGATATTGCGATACTCTTCCAAAGCCTGCCGATTCAAATAGCCGAAAGCTTTCTGCCGCATGGCGGCAACTTCTTCAGACAGTCCATTTTTCGTCAGCAGAGGAAGACGAACAAGTAATTCTGTAATATAGCCAGTTATATAGCGGCTACCGGACATTCCCTTATACCAGCTCCATCCACCGTCTTCACCCTGCAATTCTTTCAATTTGGTAAAAGCGGAAAGATTGCGGTTATTCAGTTGGTTGATATCAAACAACGTGGCAATACGTGCCTGCTGTTCGGCTTCAGTAGTAGCTTCCAGTACCCACGGAGACTCGCTGAGCAGGATATTCTTCACATCCTGATTCTTCTCCAACTGGCTGAGGAAGGTTTCTTTCGTGCCACCGGCAGCCTTCCAACTGTCAAATACAGTCTTAATGCGGGGCTGGCTGTTGGCAATGAAGCCTGCCAGACTATTGGCATACCAAGCTGTAGCCCAAGAAATGGCATTATCATTGGCAGGCAGGCTCAATGCCGGCAACGCTTGTACAGCATACCAAGCCGGATTCCCGGTAAATTCTACAGTCAGACGACGGTCTGTCGCTGTACGGCTATTACGGTTGAAAAGGCTGTCTAATGAGAACGTACGGGTTTCCTCGCCACGGATAGGCATAGCAAGCGTTTCTGTAATATACTCCTTATTACTTAATACGGGCAACAGATGCTGCTCGCCATCGCTAAACGTACCTCCATCGGCAACCATACGAATACCAAGCAAATCATAGCGGTCGGACACTTCGAAATGGAAGTTGACAGCAGTATTTCTTCCTGCTTCTACCAAGAATTTCTGACGTTGAGTAGCAATAACTTTCTCCGTCATAGGGTCGAACAGTGTGAATACTGCTGTTCCTTTCACCGCTTTACCCGTCAGATTGGCTATTGTTCCGGCTATCTGCGTTTTATCTCCAACGCGGACAAACCGAGGCATATTCGGAGTCAGCATAAACTCCTTGGCAGTTACAACGGAAGCATCCAACATCCCAGTCAGCATATCCTTAGTATGTGAGTAACCACGGAAATTCCAACAAGTCAAGCTCTGCGGCATCGTAAAAGAAAACGCAAGCTCCCCTTGTTCGTTTGTACGAAGTTGAGGATAAAAAAAGGCTGTTTCGGCAAAGTTGGTGCGAAGCCCCTCAATAGGTTGCAAGGCCTCGCCAACCGGTATCGTTTCCGATTCAAAAACAACATCTTCCACCGCGTCTTCCGCTACTTGTGCAGGAACATATTTCACTTCAACAGCATTCCCGGAGTCTTCTTTGGCAGCAAACATCGGCTGGTTGGCACCACGTATTCTAAGATTACCGGTCAAAGAGCTATTCCGGGTAGTCCCATACCCCACAACACTTACTTCTTCCAAAAGCGCATTGTCTTCTACCATCACTATCCGCATCCTCCCATCCATATAAGGAGAACAGAAGTAGTCAAACGACCACACCGGAACCCTCCAAGCCTTCAACGGGAAACAAACGGAGAAGTAATTGCTATTATAACGGCTCGCACCACGGAATGCCCCATACAGATTATCCGGATAGAAAACCCGTAGTATCTGGTTACTCTTATAAATCTTATCCAGTGAAGCGTCGTACATCGTAGCCAACATCTCAGCCGCAGCAGGCATACCTTGAGGCGTCTTTATGACGAGCTTCCACTCTTCTTCCTGTCCGGGACGCAAACGGTCACGGAACACTTCCCATTTCATGTCGAGAGCACGTTCCGGCTCCCGCTTCTTCAGTTCAACCTGATGACTGTACATCTCTCCAGCTTTCACAAAACTGAAAAGAATGGTGATTCCCTTGCCATATGCTTCCTTATAAGGGAATTCCATACGAATAATAGTATCATTCAACTGCAACACACGGCTTTCAATGCGTTTTCTGTCACAAAAGACATCCATCAGCACATATGCATCCCGATAAGAAGTCCCCAAAAGAAAAGCGGCAGGGTACTGTACATCAAATTCCTCATTTTCTTTATAATAAAAGAAATCTGTAAACGCAGCCGGACGCTTGTCACTCTTTGAAAAGAGCATGAAACTGTCACTGCCATATGCCCCGTTATTCTCTTCACGTCCCAAACTATCACGTACAGAAAGTTTCAAGCGATAGTTACCTGAAGGAAGCTTGTTCCAAGCCGAAAAATCCTGGAGCCGATTGGCTGTGAAGGTACCCTCCAATACAACATCATCCAAAGGTTCAGAACCTGCAATATTCCTTGCCCCATTTTGTTCTGCAAATGGATAAAGGCAATAGGAACCTTCAATGTGCTGAGGAATATTCATTACATTATTCACTCCAAAAGTGAAAAGCATACTGTCTTCCTTACAAACATATTGAGGCAAGCGAATATCAAAGGAATAAGCCTTAGGACCTGCCAACAAGTTATACGAAGCGGATTGCGTTTCACCGGCCTCATCCGTCACCACCGCCTCCACATGATAAGTATACACACTCCCATACCCGTCTGTATCTACAGCCGGAGCTTCCAAAGTCAAGGGTATGGAAAAATCCCCGTTGGTATCCAATTGTATGGTGTCAGACAATAATGGTTTATCAGCATTGCTCCAATAACCAGGTCTCGGATTCCGGCGAGTCACCGTATATGCCAATGGCACATCCTGCACCATCATGCCATTGAAGGCCTTGACATTTCCTTTCAACACAACCTTGTCACCCAGCCGATAAGCTTCCGAAACCGGAGTGAAGGCAATCTCGAACGTAGGTCGCTTGTACTCCTCTACCCTAAAAGTGACGGTAGATTGAGGCTCTTTGGTTCGTATGCTGAACATGCCATTCAGGCAAGCTGCCGGAAGTACAAACTCCGTAGCAAAAGAGCCGAAATCATTGGTCCGCCCCTTCCTGGTGGCAAGTTCCTTGCGGTTGGCATCCAACAAGACAAGCTCATAATCAACTCCTTGTAGTACCTGGGCGCTATCACTATTCTGCTTGTAAGCTATCCCTTTTACATGAACGGTCTGCCCGGGACGATAAAGCGAACGGTCTGTCAGCAATGCCATCTGCCTCCAATCTGTATCCTTAATACCGTAATAAGGATGATTCATATAAACGTTCTGCGGCATCATGGCTGTGTCTCTGCCTTTACGCGCCACATAACTTCGGATTTCACTCTGCCAGGGTAATACAGCTTCCCCCCCGGCATCAGTCAGTACCTCTGCCATCGCTTTTCTATTCTTCTCATCATAAGAAGAGTAGAAACTCACCTTGGCACCAGCAATCGGCTGTCCACTACGGGCATCCAATGTAGCCACTTCCATACGGTTGTCACCCAAATCCAATGTCAGTACCTTGAAGCGGGTAGATACCAGAAATTTATCATCTGTACGGGCCGTTTCAGTATCAGGTACTATTTGAAGAATATAGACTCCCGTTTCCCGAGGAATCATGAACTTAAATACAGTGTCCGAGGCAAGATAAGGGACATCTTCAGGCAATTTATCCTTGCCTGGCAACGGCTTTAAGCCAAAATGCGTGGAAGAAAACTTCCGGGCATACTTTCTATAAGTATCTTTATTTATACCATGGTCCATCCAAGGTACTTCACTTAAAGTAGTGGTATATAAGTTGAGAGTGAAGCCCTCGACATTACGATAATGCAGCCTCATATTCACCGAATCGCCGGGATAACCGCTTTCATTCATAGTCAGAATGAGTTCAGGCTGTAAAATCTGTTCACGGATATTTTTCAACTCATTGATACGCTTATACGCAGGATAGCGCTTCAAGCCTTCTTCACAGACTTTTAGAGCCTCATCAGCGCGTTTCGGTTCCAAACGGCGCAGGTGGTTGGCTTTATGAATGTAAACCTCGGCACAAACCTCTCGTGAACCGTATTCCTTTATCAATTTATTCAAAACCTCAAGATATTCCCGATTAGCCTTTTCCTGACGCATTCGGAAAGTAGGATAAGGCTGCTGGCTGATACCACCGGTCAACTTCCAGTTCCAATAATCAAGAGAACAGAGCAACATAGCATCTTCCGAACCAGCACGATGGCGATAAGCATTCATCATATCCAGATAAATCCTTTCGATACGGGTCTGTACCAAAGAATCCACGCTGAAACCATCCAGCTGCCGATAAGCATCAACAGCACGGCTTACCAATAGATGGTACATATCGTGCCCATAGAACCGGCTACCGTCTTCCAACACCACAAAAGGCACATATTGTTCTGCAGATGTATTGAGCAAGCGGATGGAATCCTGCAAGGATGCACGGTTACACCTATCTATTTTATCCACAAACTGGCTGATACTCCACTCACGGATATCTTCTGGAACCTCGTCAACAGTCAGTAAAGTACGTGACAGCAAGACACGGCGATTCTTCCGCATCAAGTCAGCATATTCATATGCCAACAAAGAGTGTAGAATAGCCTTGTTCACCGGATTCCTCTCCGATTGTGCCCAAGATTCCATATATTTCAGACTGGAGTAAAGGCTGTCCGGAGTCAGCCCCTCTTGATAAGTCTCCCTACAAATGTAGGCTTTCAACATTTGCGGAGCATTCTGCTCTTGCCGACCTTTCCGATAGATTTCATCAGCCAGTTTTATCACTGTTTGAGGCAGGCTTTTCTTTTGAGCCTGCTCCACCTGCTTCCACAACTTATCGTACGTCTGCGCATACAATGCCGAAGCCCCAAATGTAACCAGCAGCAACAATATGCTACAAATTCTTTGAATTACTCTCATAATTATTCGTTTGTTAGTCTTTGTATTAATAACAAAGGAAGTGAATAAAGTTCAAACAAATGTACTTTTGGACATAAAAAATCTTATTCTACTCCTACAAAAAAACAAGGGATATGTTTGCAAACATATCCCTTGTGCTATACTTAAATGTTAGTGTACTCACATTTGGAGGCTATAATATCTCATTGCCTCCATCCAATTCTTACCAGCTGCGGCAAGAATGTGCTTAAATGAATTTGCAATCTTCTTTTTCATAATCTTAAAAAATTAAACTAATACCTGAAAACTAAAATTCAATACTTCACGAAAGGGGGGGAATGCTTAAAGCATTACGTAACCCCAAATGTTCTTATCGGCTTCGCCGACATGCTTAAAAAAACTCTTTAACATTTTCATTTTGTTATCCTCCTAAAATCAATCTTGTTATCCTTAAAAAATCTACTAGTTTTCTATTGTTTTCATGTTTTACAACACAAAAATAGAGCCTTTGTTCAAGACAACAAGCAAAAAACGGATAGAAAACATGTTTTATAACACATTTCTTGACTTAGGTCAATTTTTAGGGAGAAAGTGCAAGGATATTGACATACCATTGTAATAAGTCTGGGACATTCTGGCAGAAAGAGGACAAACTGTCACAGACAAAAAAGGCAGGATACTTAATAAAGCACCCTGCCCCTATTCATTACACAAAGTATTCTCTACTTTTCAGGAGTCTGCTCCAATGTAGCCACCAAGAAATCATAGAACTTGGAAACAGTAGGAATTAACGCACGCTCGTCCGGTGAATGCGGAGAACGCAAAGTGGGACCGAAAGAAATCATATCGAGTCCTGGACAATTGGCACCAATAATACCGCATTCCAGACCTGCGTGAATAACCTTCACGGCAGGTTCCACACCAAACTGCTGCTTATAGGACAGCTTCATGGCATGCAGTATGGGAGAATCCACATTGGGTTGCCATCCGGAATAGCCACCACTCAACTCCACCTTCATACCTGCCATAGCGAAACAAGCTGTCAGGCTGTCTGCCAGGAAATCCTTCATCGTATCGCAAGAACTACGCGCCAAAATACGAACTTCGGCCTTACCATCTGCAATGATTACGATAGCCAAATTAGAGGAGGTTTCTACAGTATCGGGAACAGTAGGAATCATACGCATCACACCATTCTGGCAAGCCATCAACACGTTAATCATATTATCCTGGATTTCTGAGGGAACAACGGCAGCAGGTAGAGTCACCTCTTCTACACTCAGAGTAATACCACTTTCAATCGGAGCATATTCGTCATTCAGTTGTGCCTCGTATTCCTTCATATAATCTTCCAAACCGTCCATATCCTCAGGATTGAACACCAATACCGCATGTGCTTCGCGGGGGATAGCATTACGCATATTACCACCTTCAAAACTTGCCAGCTGGGAGTCAAACTCAATCAGCAAATCATGTACGATGTGTGCCAGCAATTTATTGGCATTACCGCGCCCTTCATTGATTTCCAAACCGGAATGACCGCCACGCAAACCTTTCAACGTAATTTTACGAGCAACGAAATCGACCATAGGCATCTCCTCCTTATATTCCAAAGTAGCAGTAATATCAAGACCACCGGCACAGCCGATATAGAGTTCTCCTTCGTCCTCAGAGTCAAGGTTCAGCAGAATTTCCCCTTGCATAGTTCCCGGTTTCAAGCCGAATGCACCATACATTCCCGTTTCTTCATCCTTAGTAATCAGAGCTTCCAATGGACCATGCTTCAAGTTATTATCTTCAAGTACCGCCATAATGGCAGCCACTCCCAAACCATTATCTGCCCCCAGCGTGGTTCCTTTGGCTTTCACCCAATCACCGTCAACATAGGTTTCAATGGGATCTGTTGTAAAATCGTGGATAGTATCGTTGTTCTTCTGGGGCACCATGTCCATATGCGCCTGAAGGATGACGCCCTTGCGGTTTTCCATACCCGGAGTGGCAGGCTTACGAATAATAACATTGCCGACCTCGTCGACAAATGATTCCAACCCCAAGCCTTTTCCAAAATCAATAAGGAATTTGGTAATCTTCTCCATATGTCCTGACGGACGGGGAATCTGGGTCAGTGAATAAAAGTGCTTCCATACATTCTGTGGAGCTAACTGTAAGATTGTACTCATAATTCTAAAAAGTTAGTTTTCGCAAATATAACGGTTTATTCTCGGAAAGTACAATAAACCGGGATTTTTCTAAAGTACTAAATCATCGGCTATCTTAAATATGGCTTTTACATCATTTAGGAATTTCTCCCGCTTCCATATACAAGCAACAATATCGTTTAAAGAAACCAATCTTCCAACAACCTTTACGACTCCAGTACATATAAGGAAATGCCGAAGTTATTGCAAAGAAGTATTACAGTACTTTTAAAGGAGTACTACAGTGGTTCTCTATAAATAACTGTTTCTGTCCTCTAACATAAGAAATAACAATATAGGAACCCACCACAAGAAACGTCTATTTCTTTGTCCTATTCGCCAACACCAGGTGCAACG
>CEAH01017027.1_pt1 | contig 10733 bp, 9 predicted proteins | sample 557571 | NCBI WGS metagenome assembly CEAH01 (sample SAMEA3182092, study PRJEB8094) | gut metagenome | biome: human; feature: gut; material: Stool; isolation source: human stools | place: Canada | collected 2013-11-25
CCCTCAGGGATTCGAACCCTGGACCCACTGATTAAGAGTCAGTTGCTCTACCAACTGAGCTAAGAGTGCATCGCTAATGTCTCATTTGCGGGTGCAAAGGTAGTCCTTTTATTTTATTTTGCAAACAATTTCAGGAGTTTTTTCGATGAAATCGGCATATTTTTATTCAAACTCATATAGCTCGGAAGGCGTAGTTCTCTTTAAAGCGCAGAGTTGTACGTTTTTACCTACGATGATACCTTTCTCTCTTAATTTCCATTCAACAGTTTTATAGGCCAGTTCCGGGTGATTGTTATCTTTGCTTAGGTGGCAAAGCCAGATGTATTGCAGATGTTCTGTGAAATTTTCTGCAAGGAATTCTGCGGTATCAATGTTACTCATGTGTCCGGTACGACCGGTTATGCGCTCTTTCAGGTATTGGGGATAAGTACCCATACGCAGCATTTCATCATCGTAATTGGCTTCCAGTATCAAATAGTTGGCTTTGCAGATATAATGTGCTGCGGTAGGAGTTATTTCTCCGAGGTCGGTAAGGAAAGAGAATACCTTTCCGTCTATCTCGATGCAATATCCCACATTGTCCGTACCGTCATGAGGGACTTCAAAAGATTCGATACGGAAATCTTCCAGTTGCATAGGCTGTTGTTTCTCCAGATAGCGGACGGATGAATGCAACTTCTCCGTCATGCAATAACTCTTATTAATACCTTCATGAATGCGTGCCGTTGTATAAATAGGTATATTCAGTTTTTCTCCCAATCCGCCTACCGCTTTTATATGGTCGGCATGGTCATGGGTAACAAACACCGCACGTATCATTTCCATGTTGATACCTGCCTCTTTTAATCCTTTTTTTATGGTACGGACAGCGATACCGGCATCAATAAGTATTCCGTATTTTTCTGTGCCTATATAATAGCAGTTGCCACTGCTACCACTTGCAAGGCTTATAAATCTTACTTTCATTCTAATCTCCTTAATTAAAAAGAGGGTATGTTAAAATTCGCTTATTATTTGTTTCTTTTTAGGCACGGATTACACGGAAAGCACAGATTTTCTTTATTCTTTTTTCCGTGAAATCCGTGTAATCCGTGCCTAAAAAATCATCAAGTGTATTTTGACACCCCTCAAAGACAGCGCCATGAGGACAGAATTAAGCATGCTTAATTTATGCCGGATGCAGCCTGTCTTTACATTGGGCGACAAATATAGCGAAAATATGCAATATAAAAGATTATACTTTCTTCTTTTTGTCGATGGATTCGGTGGTTTTGGCAAAAATCAGCAATGCTATGGCAGCCACCAATCCTATTCCCGCAAAGTAATACCAGATGTAATGCGCATTGGCGCTGGCAGCTTCCCAAGCTTCCCGGGTTGCAAATAAAGCCGGGTCGGGACAATATTTGGTAAGCAATACACCCGCTATGCCAAAACCGAAAATAGAGGATAGGAAAGAATGGAGATGGCTGAATCCGAGATACATGCCTTCTTCTCCCTCAGGAGCCTGTAAAGAGAAATATTCCAGATAGCGCGGAGAAATAAAGCATTCCGCCAAAGCTTGAACTACAATACCGAGTATCATCATCAATGTAATATTGCTCATGCCGGAAATAATCTCGTTGCCCAGTAGGTTTCCACACGCCATCAGTAACGCGGAAACAGGAATCAGGAACATACCTATGTTCATGGATGTAATAGCCGTACGCTTTGCCATCCACCTGGTGATGAAACTTACACAGCAAACCACAACAAAAGGATTTACATTGGCTATCCAGCCCGGCTTGGCCGTTTCGCCAGCCATACGGATAACATACTTGGGCATTGTGGCATATAATTGTTGCTGCACCATCCAGAATCCAGTTACGATAAGGATAAGAATCAATAAACGCCAGTTGGTGATGATGCGCAGGAAGCCTTGGCCTATTTCGCGCATGCTTTTACCTTCACCTGCCGTATGTGCCGATTTATACAGAAGGACAACGGACAGCAACGCCAGAATAGTCATTGTGGCAGAGAAGAAGTTGATATAGATATAGGCCTGCTCACCGATAGCGTTGCGCAAGGGGTCGATAATGGTCTTTCCGGTAAAAGCACCGAAGTTCACCATCATATAAAAGATTGAATAACCACGGGCGCGGGTTGCTTCGGTGGTTTCTTTCGCAACCGATGCGGATATGATAGATTTGATGAACGAACCGCCGAGCATGATGACAAACAAAACGGGAACAATCATCCACCGTTCGCTACTGTCGGCCAGCCCTGAAAAGCGCGTTACTTCGCCATATTCCACCAGTCCGGCAGCTTCCAGCAGTGTAGGTAGCACGCCCAGACCCAAATATCCTGCAGACAGTAAGGAAAATGCGATAATCATTGATTTACGGAAACCTATCTTGTCGGCATAAGCTCCGGTAAAAATGGGAAGCAGATACAGTCCGCCCGAAAACAGGCCGGAAATCATACTCGCTTCAAAATCGTTAAAACCTAAAATGTTGGACAGATAAATGGTAAGAACAATAAATACGGCATAATATGCCATGCGTTCAAAAAGTTCTACTGTGTTGCTTACCCAAAAGGCTTTGCTGAAACCTTTGGCGTTAGTTTGGGGTGATTGAGTCATCCTTTACTGATTAATAGTTATGTTTTAATTACTTATATTTGCAGCAAATATACTCAATAACAATAAAACGGACAACGTATGAAAGATAAAATAGAAGTAGTAGCATTCGATGCAGACGATACCCTTTGGGAAAACGAGGTTTATTTTCAGGAGTTTGAGCATCAGTTCTGTGATTTACTGAAAGCATACCAACCGCAGAGTACCGTGTCGCAGGAGCTGTTCAAGACAGAGATGAAAAACCTGCACATGTATGGCTACGGTTTGAAAAGCATGATGCTAAGCATGATTGAAACAGCCTGCCGGATTACCGGAGGAGATAACATGCATTGCGTGAAAGAAATCGTCAGGTTGGGGCAGGAGCTTCTGCAAAGACCCGTAACGCTTCTGGATGGGGTGGAAGAGGTGCTGCTCCGCCTGCAAGGAAAATACAGGCTGGTACTGGCGACCAAAGGAGACCTGTTCGACCAAAGAAGAAAAGTCCGGGAGTCGGGATTGATGCACTACTTCTGCCACATCGAGATAATGAGTGACAAGAAAGAAGCCGATTATCGGAAACTACTTACCACCGTGGAATGCGCTCCGCAGAATTTCCTGATGTTGGGAAACTCCGTCAAGTCGGACATACTGCCGGTTTTGGAGCTGGGCGGATATGCAGCCCACATTCCTTACCACGTCACCTGGCAGTATGAAACCCATGATGGGGATATTGCGCATCCCAACTTCATCCGGTTAAAAAACATCACGGATATAATGGAATATCTCCTGTAAGGTATCTGCTGCACAGGAAAGCTTAATTCAGCGGTATCCAATGAAAAGCCCTTCCACGCTTGCCATAAGGTATCAAGCATGGAAGGGCTGATTTTAAAATTATCTAATTCCCGTCTTTTAGAACTGGAAGAACTTCTTGGCGTTGTAATAACTGATGTCCTCAATCATCTGATTGACGCGTTCCATTTCGGAAACGGGAATTTCACCGTTTTCCACATCACGGCCTACGAGGTTACACAACGTGCGGCGGAAATATTCATGACGCGGGTAGGAGAGGAAAGAACGCGAGTCTGTCAGCATACCTACGAAACGGCTCAGCAGGCCGAGTACGGAGAGTGCATTCATCTGTTTTTCCATACCGTCTTTCTGGTCGAGGAACCACCATCCCGAACCGAATTGAATCTTACCGGCAACAGTACCGTCCTGGAAGTTGCCCAACATGGTAGCGATTACCTCATTGGCACATGGGTTCAGATTATACAGAATGGTCTTTGTCAGTTTGCCTTCCGAATTCAGACGGTCGAGGAATTTAGCCATCGCCTTGGCGGTTGTAAACTCGCCGATAGAGTCGAAACCAGTGTCCGGGCCGAGCAGTTTGAACATTTTGCTGTTGTTGTTGCGGATAGCCCCATAGTGGAATTGCTGTGTCCAGCCCTTTTCCCAATCCATCTCGCCAAAGGCAACCAACATAGCCGACTTGAACTTCAGGATTTCTTCCTTAGTCAGTACAGTACCGCCATATACCTTATTGAAGATTGCCTTAATTTCCGCATCCGTATAATCTTCCGCATAGAATTCTTCGATGCCGTGGTCGGACAGCTTGCATCCCTGGGCGGCGAAGAAGTCATGACGCTTGCGCAAAGCGGCAATCATATCGTCGAAAGTAGAAATAGTCACACCGCTTACTTCCGCCAGCTTCTCTACGTAAGCACGGAAATCGCCGGGAACTTCCACAGCCATCGCCTTGTCGGGGCGCCAGGTAGGAAGCATCTTTATCTCAAATCCGCTCTCACGGGTCTTGATATGATATTCCAGCGAGTCAATGGGGTCGTCCGTAGTACACACGGTTTCCACGTGATAACGGCGCATCATGCCGCGGGCAGAATATTCGGGTTGTTTCAGCTTCTCGTTACATTCGTCGTAGATTTCACGTGCGGTCTTGGGGTTCAGAATCTTGTCAATGCCGAATGCCGTCTTCAACTCCAGGTGCGTCCAGTGATACAAAGGATTGCGGAAAGTATAAGGTACGGTTTCCGCCCATTTCTCAAACTTTTCCCAATCGGTGGTGTCCTTGCCGGTACAGAAACGTTCGTCCACACCGTTGGTGCGCATGGCACGCCACTTGTAGTGGTCGCCGCCCAGCCAGATTTCCGTCAGTGACTTGAATTGGTAGTCGTCTGCTACCATTTGTGGAATTAAATGACAGTGATAGTCGATAATCGGCATTTTAGCCGCATGTTCGTGGTACAACTTCTGCGCGGTTTCAGTCTGCAACAGGAAGTTCTCGTCCATAAAGTTTTTCATCTTCTTGTGTTTTAAGTATCTAAAAATTTTACTTTCTTGTCGTTACACCTATATAGTATTGATTGTAAAGCTAATAGGCTCGATAACGCTTTTTGCTTTTATTAACCGTTATCGAACACAAAAGTAGAAATTTTACTTGGAGAAACAAAATAATTCGTATCTTTGCGGCAAATATTTATAATATTTAAGTTTTAAATGTAAGACCTTTAAACACCTTAGGGCGGGAGAAGATGGAAAACAAGAATTATACGATAAAAGACATTGCACGCATGGCCGGCGTCTCTGCCGGAACCGTAGACCGCGTGCTTCATAACCGGGGCGACGTATCCCGTGCAAGCAGAGATAAGGTTCAAAAAGTCCTCGATGAAATCGATTACCATCCCAACATGTTTGCCATAGGCCTGGCGGCAAAGAAGCGCTACCATATAGTATGTATCATACCTTATTATATAGAGCATGATTACTGGCACTCCGTTGCGGCGGGCATAGACCGTGCCGCGCAAGAGCTGCGGCCGTTCAACGTAGGGGTGGACTATCTTTTTTACAGCCATGCGGATAAAGCGTCCTATGAAACGGCATGTGCGCAACTTCAATCCGTTGTTGCCGACGGGGTGTTGATAGCCCCGAATTTTCAGGATGATACCCTGAAGCTGACATCGTATCTGGAAGATAAAAAGATACCTTATGCCTTCATCGACTTCAATATGGAGCAGACTCATGCGCTATGCTATATAGGCCAGGACTCCAAGGTCAGCGGATACATCGCCGCCAAAATACTGATGCGCCGCTACCGGGAAGGGCAGGAGCTGGCACTTTTCCTGAACAATCAGAAGAACAGCCCCGCCGAGGTGCAGATGCAACGTCGCCTGGAAGGCTTTATGCAGTATCTTGCGGCCGAGCACAAGAACCTGACTATACACGATGTCGTTCTCCACAAGGAAGACACCGCCGCCAACGAGGAAGTGCTGGATGCTTTCTTCTCCGGACATCCCAAAGCCACTTTAGGGGTCGTGTTCAACTCACGCGTGTATCAAGTGGCGGACTACTTGCAGAAAAAGAATCTGAAATTGGATGCACTGGTCGGCTACGACCTGCTTCAGAAGAATGTGGAATACCTGAAAAACGGTGAAGTGAACTATCTCATCGGGCAGCGGCCGGGACTGCAAGGTTATTGCGGCATCAAAGCGCTGTGCAATCACGTGGTATTCAAAAAGCCGGTCACAGCCGTAAAATATATGCCTATCGACATCCTGATGAAGGAAAACATCGACTTCTATTTTGAGTTTGAATAATCCTGCATATATAAGAAAAACTATCAATCATAATCCAACAATCATAATTAAAATCATTTTCAAGATGAAAGCATTAAACAAACAGACGGCTCCCAAGTCCGTTGCTCCCGAACGAATCATCCAGTTCGGCGAAGGTAACTTCCTTCGTGCATTTGTAGACTGGATTGTTTACAACATGAACCAAAAGACCGACTTCAACGGCAGTGTTGTAGTGGTTCAGCCTATCGAAAAAGGAATGGCGGAATGGCTGAACGGCCAGGATTGCCTTTACCATGTCAACCTGCAGGGCCGTTTGAACGGTGAAGCGGTAAACAGCCTCACGCGTATCGATTGCATCAGCCGCGCATTGAATCCCTATTCTCAGAACTCTGCATTCATGGCGCTTGCCGACCAGCCCGAAATCCGTTTCGTTATCTCCAACACCACGGAAGCCGGCATTGCGTTCGACCCGAACTGCAAGTTCAGCGACGCCCCCGCATCTTCTTATCCGGGCAAGCTGACCCAGTTGCTTTTCCGCCGCTTCAAGACGTTCAAGGGCGATAAGAGCAAAGGTCTTATCATCATGCCTTGCGAATTGATTTTCCTGAACGGACATCACCTGAAAGAATGTATCTACCAGTACATCGAACTGTGGAAAGACGACTTCGGCGCAGATTACGAGAAGTTCAAGGCCTGGTTTACAAAGTACTGCTATGTATGCGCCACTCTGGTAGACCGCATCGTTCCGGGCTTCCCGCGCAAAGAGATTGCGCAGATTCAGAAGAAAATCTGTTATGCCGACAACCTGGTTGTACAGGCCGAAATCTTCCACCTGTGGGTTATCGAGGCAGCCGAGAATCTCTCTCTCCGCCAGTTGGCAGAGGAGTTCCCTGCAAACAAGGCGGGATTGAACGTACTCTTCGTGAAGTCCGAAGCTCCTTACCACGAAAGAAAGGTTACTTTGCTGAACGGTCCTCACACCGTGCTTTCTCCGGTGGCTTACCTGAGCGGCGTAAACATCGTGCGCGATGCCTGCAACCATCCCGTTATCGGCAAGTATGTCCGTAAAGTACAGTTCGACGAACTGATGCAGACACTGAACCTGCCTATGGACGAACTGAAGAAGTTCGCAGCCGATGTATTGGAACGTTTCGACAATCCTTACGTAGAGCACCAGGTAACCAGCATCATGCTGAATTCCTTCCCGAAATACCAGACCCGCGACCTGCCGGGCTTGAAGACTTATCTGGAACGCAAGGGCGAACTTCCGAAAGGACTCGTACTCGGTCTTGCCGCCATCATCACATATTACAAGGGCGGCGTACGTGCCGACGGCGCTGAAATCACCCCGAACGACGCTCCCGAAATCATGCAACTGCTGAAAGACCTTTGGGCAACAGGCGATACCCGCAAAGTAGCGGAAGGCGTATTGGCAGCCAAAGACCTCATTTGGGGCGAGCACGGAGACTTGAACGCCATTCCGGGACTGACGGATATGGTAACCGGCTTCCTGAACTCTATCCAGGAGAAGGGTATGCTGGAAACAGTAAAAAGCATTCTCTGATAAAGAACCGGTATAACAAAAGAAAAACAGGGCAGGGCTTCGGCTTTGCCTTGTTTTTTTATGCCCGTTCTACCCAATAAAACAGCCGTTATATGGTGCCGGCCGGATTTTTTCGCGTATCTTTACCGGATAAAGCGATATTCATCAAAATTCTGATAACTAATGGAAAACAACTCCGACTTAAACAATCAAGCAGCCCAATACACATTGTGCTTCAACACCCGATGCCCGAAAGCCGAAAACTGCCTGCGGCACAGTATGACACAATACACCACGGCGCAAAACATCCGGCTGTCCGTCATCAACCCCCTCTGCTATCCGGCGGCAGGGAAGGAGTGCCCGCACTTCCGCAGCAACAAGAAAATACGGGTGGCATGGGGCTTCAAGAAGCTTTACGATGATATGCCCGCACGCATCTCCCGTGCCATTCACCTCAATCTGGAAGCCATATTCAACCATTCGCCCTATTACCGGTATCGCAACCAGAAGCTGGGACTTACTCCGAAGCAGCAGGAGTGCATCCGCCAGGTATGCCGGAAGCATGGCTGGAAAGAGGAGATACAGTTCGACCGGTACACCGAGGAATACGACTGGTAAGCACTTTGTCGGTATTCCACCGCAGGGTAGCCGGCATTCCACCACAGGATACCTCAACTACCAGCAGGTGGTACAGGGAATACCAACCGTTGGTAGCTCTTGTACCACGCAGTGGCACGTGCCGTACCTTAGTAAGGTACTTCTCGTACCAAACTGTGGTACGGACAGTACCAAGCAAGGAAATTTATTGGTACATGCATACAACTGACCGCCAGCAAGGTACACAATATGAATTTACGAACATATTTTCACTATCTTTGTTCCCTGTATCAGCAGGATTATACAAAACGGAAACATGAAATACGGAGTAAACAGAAAAGTATTGCTTATTACTGCCGGAGTGGTGTGGATTATAGCCGGGGCCAATATTCTCAGGATAGGGATAATGACATGGCTGACAGATTCCCAATACTGGCTTTTCAAGATAGGAGAGGCCACAGTCGTGTTCCTTCTCTTCTTTTTGTTTGTTTTCAAAAGGCTTTATTACAAGCACACCAAACGTATCGGAGAAAAGAAGAAAGAAAAGAACTGCCCTTTTTCTTTCTTTGACGTAAAAGGCTGGATTATAATGGTCTTCATGATAACGTTCGGCGTCACGATGCGCTCGTTCCATATATTGCCGGACGCGTTTATTTCGGTGTTCTATACCGGGCTGTCGTTTGCGCTCATCTTCACCGGAGTATTGTTTATACGCTATTGGTGGATAAACCGGAAAGGCAATCTCTTTACTCCGCCGCCCGAAGAATAAAAGTGGTGGCGCCGATGGTTACAATGGCTCCGTCCTCAATGCGGATACGGTCTTTGTCACCCAGAATTTCATTGTTCAGGAAAGTACCCGTCAGGCTGGGGGCGTCGCGCAGGGTATAAACAAGGTTGCCTTGCTTGTTGCGCTTCACATTGATAATGCAGTGCGTACGATCCATGCTCATGTCCGAGGTTTCTATCGGGACATTGACAACCGTCCCTACGCAGCGGCGGCCGATTTTATTGTCTCCCTCCTGTAGCGGCAGCACTTGCTTGAATCCGAAAACATTCTCAATGACCGTAATGCTTCCGAACGCTTCCTTGTATTCGGTTTCGTCCGGATTCTCCTCTTTCTGCGGAGCTTTCATCTTTGTCTTGCCCAAACGTATGCTGAACTGCTTCTTACAGTTCTCGCAGACAAACACCAGGGACTGGTCTTCCGTATATTTTGTTTCGTCGAAAGTCAGATAGTTCTCACATTTGGGGCAACGGATACGTTTCATTGAATTGTCGGAATAGTTGATGGTTAATAATTGACTGTGAAGAAAGTTATCTTTTCAGAACCCAGGCACTCTTGTATGCTTCATTCTGGCGAATCAGATTCAAGGCGCGGTATGCCTCTTTCTCCGTGGCACAGGACTGAATGCTGACGCGCATCTTTCCGTCACCGATAATCGCTTTAGCTCCTGCATAACCTTTGGCAACCAACTGCTGCGCCATGGTGTCGGCGTCTTTTTCAGAACCCACGCTGGCTACGATAATATGATAAGGTGTCTTTACGGCTTGAACGGCAGGAGCGGCAACTGTGGGCGCTGCTTTAGGCTGAGCCACAATTGTTGCAGTCTGCTGACGGACTTTTACTTCTTTTACGGCAACGGGAGCAACCGGTTTCTTGCCGGCGCTACGGGTGGTTTTCGCCTTTTTACCCGTCTCCTGCTGATAGATGACAATCGGAGTGATGGCCAATGACTGCTTTTCTATCTGCCCGAACAAATCACCTGGCAGCAGTCGCGCATAGTTGGCTTCCATCACTTCGGTGTTTTCTACGGGTGCGGGAAGAAAAAAGAACAGAGCCGCAACGGCAATCATGGCAACGGCATTCGCCAGATAAGAAGTGTTGATTCGCATTCCATACTTACGCTTCTTTTCTTCCCGGACAACCGGTGCGAAAGGAATAGTCTTGCTTCCGTTCCGGCAGGGCTTGTGCAAGACTGCCAGTTCTTGCATTTCAAAACAGCCAAGCCCGTATAAGTAAGGAGTAGTAAGCTTATCGTCGTAAGGTGTGAAATCGTAGGAATCATGAATGTTATAGCGCAATTCGCCGATATTGGGCAAATCCGCTTTTCCATTCTCATGAAGAAGAGCCAGCAGTTCTTTCACCGATTTGCCTACAATCCTGGTGGCATCGGAAAAATCCGTATCATACACAGCCATGTAGGATTGCACCAACAGCCCGTCGTTCATCTTCAGTTGCGGATTGAAGCCGATGATGCGGGTAGGGGGCAAAAACGTATTTTCTTCCGCCACTCTCATTGCCGGAGTATAGTGAGCGACAAATCCGCCCAACCCCGGAACAATGACACAATCATTCTCCAATAATAATGCTTCTATGTGCTGTGCTAATTCAATCATGCTACAAAAGTAGCGG
>CEAH01012629.1_pt1 | contig 10652 bp, 9 predicted proteins | sample 557571 | NCBI WGS metagenome assembly CEAH01 (sample SAMEA3182092, study PRJEB8094) | gut metagenome | biome: human; feature: gut; material: Stool; isolation source: human stools | place: Canada | collected 2013-11-25
GCGGGCGAGGTCGTCGGCGGCATCCACGGGCGCAACCGCCTGATGGGCAACAGCCTGCTCGACGTGATCGTCTTCGGCCGCAACGCGGGCCAGCACGCCGCCGAGAAGGCGAAGTCCGTCACCGTCGGCGCGCTGACGCTCAGCCATGTGGCCGCGTTTGAAGCAGAAAAGCAGCAGGCAGGCGTATCGGACCATCGTCCCTCGCCGCAGCTGCTGCCCGACTATGCAAGAAAGATCCATCCTGTCAAATAAACCGAAGAAGCGCTGCATCTCCCCCGATGCAGCGCTTCCCGGGAGAAAATAAGAGGAGAAAAGAGATGACTGCTTCCATCAACGCTGCGAATTTCCTGATGCTCTCCACCTTCGGGATCGCCGCGGTCGGCTATCTGCTCGGGCGGATCACCATCAAGGGGATCAGCCTCGGCACGGCCGGCGTCTTTGTCATCGCGCTGGTCTACGGCGCGTTTTTCGGCACACACTTCAATTCCCGCTTCGTCATCGAAGAGATCAACTACGCCTCGCAGGCGCTGAAGATCATCGAAAACCTGGGCCTCGTGTTCTTCGTGACCTCGGTCGGCTTTATCGCCGGGCCGAACTTCTTCAAGAACATGAAGCACAACTTCAAGTCCTACGTGCTGCTGGGCGTGGTGATCATCCTCTCCGGCGGCCTCACCGCGATCTTGTGCCTGCTCGTCGGCCGGGCCATCGAGTCCGGGCAGCCGGGCTATGACCCGGGCCAGCTGACGGCCATGATCTCCGGCCTGCTCGCCGGCTCGCTGACCTCGACCCCGGCGTTTTCCGCCACGAAGGAGGCCGTCGCCGCCCAGTATCAGGACGCGGTCACGGTCGGCTACGGCATCGCGTATCTCTTCGGCGTCATCGGCGTCGTGCTGTTCGTGCAGCTGATGCCGCGCGTCGTGCACGCGGATCTGGACGAGGAACGCCGCAAGATCACCCATGTGGAGACCGGCGACGTCGCCAAGTTCAAGGGAAAGCTGCTGGAGTTCGACGATTTCGGCTTCACGCCCTTCGCCGTCGCGGCGGTGTTCGGCATCCTGCTGGGCTCGGTGAAATTCTTCAATTTCTTCTCGCTCACCACGACGGGCGGCGCGCTGCTGGTCTCGCTGGTGTTCGGCCACTTCGGCCACTTCGGCCGGGCCGACCTTATGCCGAGCAAGAAGGTCCTGGAGACCTTCCGGGAGCTTGGCCTGATGGTCTTCCTGATCGGCGCGGGCGTCTCGGGCGGCATGAGCTTCGTGCGGTATTTCAAGCCCATCTACTTCGTCTACGGCATTTTCATGACGCTTCTGCCGATGATCGTAGGCTATGTCGTCGCCAAGCATGTGCTGAAGATGAACCTGCTGAATATCCTCGGCTCCATCACCGGCGGCATGACCTCCACCCCCGCCCTTGGCACCCTCATCCACGTGGCGGGCACGAGCAACGTCGCCTCCGCCTACGCCGCGACCTACCCCATCGCGCTGATCGCGGTGGTGCTGGTCTCGCAGCTGATCGTCCGGCTGTTCTGAGCCTCTGACAAGCAAAAGCGCTCCCGATGCATCTGCAGCGGGAGCGCTTTGGTTTATTCTGCTTTTACCGGGGCAGACCGGCTCTTTCCATCGCATCGTGCAGCGACAGGCGGATGTGGCCGTCGCGGCCGGTGACGGTCTCGGCCTCCAGCATGGAGCGGATGATACTCTCCTCCACCGTCTCGGTCGCGGCGCGGAAGATGGGCCGGAACGCTTCGTCGTTGAGATAGACGCCGCTGTGAAAGATCTGCCCCGCCTGGATGCGGTTGGCCGTGGAGAAGGCGAGCACGATCTCGCCGCTGCCGTGCTCGGTGACTGCGCCGGTGCGCGCAAGGCCGCTCTGGGCCCGCCGGGCCACCCGGGACAGCTGCCGGGAGGACAGCGGCGCGTCCGTCGCCAGGACCATGATGCACGAGCCCTTGGCGTCCTCCGGCTCCGCCGCAAGCTTTTTCCCGATCCTCTCGCCCGCGATCGTCAGGTCGATGAGCGAGCCGAAATTCGTCATTGCCAGCGCGCCGAGCGTGTAGGTCTGCCCGCCGATCTCAAACACACGGGAGGCGGAGCCGATGCCGCCCTTGAGATGATAGCAGCTCATCCCCCGCCCCGCGCCGACCGCGCCGAGGGCAAAGGTCGTATCCGCGGCGTCCAGCGCGGCGAACACATGGTCCTCCGTGACGTGCAGGCCCCGGATGTCGTTCAGATAGCCGTCGTTGCACTCGAGGATGACGGGGTTCACAGTGCTTTCGGCGCGGCCGATCTGGTCGTTGCGCGCGAGCATATAGCGCACGCAGGCCGTAAAGGCCGTGCCGACCGAGAGCGTATTGGTCAGGATCAGCGGCGTCTCGAGATACCCGAGCTCCTGCACCTGCACGAGCCCCGCGCTCTTGCCGAAGCCGTTGATCACATGGACCGCGGCGGGGCAGCGGTCATGGAACAGATCTCCCTGGTGCGGCAGCAGGACCGTCACGCCCGTCTGCACATCGCCATCCGCCAGCGTGCAGTGCCCGACCGTGATCCCCGCCACGTCGGTGATGAGGTTGCGTTTGCCTTTCTGCTGTATGCCGAAGCTGGTATCCATTTGTTCATCCGCCTTTCCGCGCGTTTTTCTTTCATGATACGCGCTGCGCAGCGGAATGTCAACGCCGGACGGATGCAAAAGACTGCGGCCCTGCCGGGCCGCAGCCTGTGTGTATTTATGCCAGCGTCATATCACGGATGGCCCGGCGCAGGGGCAGGATGCGGGGCGGGGAGACGGACAGCTCGTCCACGCCCAGGCGCAGGAAGGTCTGCGTCAGACTCTCGTCCGCGGCCAGCTCGCCGCAGATGCCGACACGGCAGCCCTCCAGATGCGCATTGCGCACCGTTTCCTCGATCGCGCGCAGCACAGCGGGGTGATGCGGGTCGCAGAACGGCGCGAGCGCCGGATTCTGCCGGTCCATGGCCAGCAGGTACTGCGTCAGATCGTTCGTGCCAATGGAGAAGAAGTCGACCTCCCGCGCCAGCTCCCGGCTCATAAAGACGGCCGCGGGCGTCTCGATCATGACGCCGGTCTGATAGCGGCCGAAGCGCTCGCCGCGGGCGCAGAGGGTATCCTCCGCGTCCCGGAGCGCGGCTTTGAGCTGCGCGAGCTCCGCCGGGCCGGTCACCATGGGGAACATGACGCCGACGTTGCCGAACGCCGACGCGCGCAGGATGGCGCACAGCTGCGTCTGCAGCAGCGCCGGACGCGTCAGGCACAGGCGGATGGCGCGCAGGCCGAGCGCCGGATTGTCCTCCGGCGGGAGGTCAAAATAGTCCGCCTTTTTATCCGCGCCGATGTCGAGCGTGCGGATGATGATCTCCCGGCCGTCCATGGCCTGCACGAGCTGCCTGTAGCTGGCAAACAGCTCGTCCTCCGTCGGATAGCTGCTGCGGCCGAGATAGAGAAATTCGCTCCGGAGCAGACCCACGCCCTCCGCACCGCTCTGCTGCAGCAGCGGCAGATCGTCTGTCCCGGCGAGATTCGCGTACAGGCGGATGGCGTGGCCGTCCTTCGTGACGCTCGGGAGCTTCGCCAGCTGCTGCAGCGCCTCGCGCTGCGCCTGCCGCGCGCGGATCCCGGCTTCCGCCGCGCGGAGCTGGTCTTCGTCCGGGTCGAGGATCAGTGTGCCTTCGTCCCCGTTCAAAATTGCCGTCCGTCCCTGCAGCTGCGCGTCCACCGGCAGCTGCGACACCGCCGGGACGCCCAGCGTGCGCGCGAGAATGCCGGTATGCGAATTGGCCGCGCCCCGCGCCGTCAGGAAGCCCTGCACGAATGCGCGCGGGAACTGCACGGTCTGGCTGGGCGTGAGCTCCTCGGCGGCAATGAGGCAGGGGCCGGTCAGCGTTGTCTCCGCTTCGCCGCGCAGGATGCGGCGGATGCGCGCGGCGACATCCTGTACGTCGGCTGCCCGCTCGCGCATATAAGCGTCGTCCATGGAGGAAAACATGGCCGCGCACTGCTCCCCCGCCTGCCGGACGGCCTCGGAGGCCTCCGCGCCGTCCGCGATCGCGGCGGCGATGAGGTCCGTAAAGTCCTCGTCCTCGGCCATCAGCTGGTGGACGGAGAAGATCTCCGCCTCCGCCTCTCCGAGCTCCGCTCTGGCCTTTTCATAGAGCGCGCCGAGATCCCGGACCGCCTGCTGCTGCGCGCGCTGGAAGCGCGCCAGCTCCTCCTCCGGCGTCCCGGCCTGCGCCTCCGGCGCGGCGGCGGACGTCAGCACGACGATCTTGCCAACGGCAAGGCCCTGCGAGATGGATACGCCCTTCAGCTGCTGCATGGGCCCACCTCAAGCGTTCGCGCGGAACTGCGCCTGCAGGTCTTCCAGCGCCCGGTCCTCATCCGGTCCGTCGATGGTGACGGTGACGGTCTGCCCCTGCTTGATGCCGAGGGCCATCACGGCCATCAGCCGCGTCAGCTGCGCAGATCTTTCCCCGCAGGCGATCGTGATGCGGCTCTCATACGCCTTTGCCGCGCGCACGAGCGCGCCGGCCGGGCGCGCGTGGAAGCCCATGGGGTCCTGGATGGTATATTGAAATTCTTTCATAGAGACTCCTTGTAAAACCCGGCCTCCCGCGCAAAGCGCGGGAGGCTGCTTGTGTTATGACAGCTTTTTCAGCTCCCGGACGTCCTGCAGCTCGTCCAGAATCTCCTCCAGCGAGCTGCCCGCGATGGCGCTGACGGTCGCGGCGACCGCGCCCTCGACCAGCGGGCAGTCGGCCAGGACGAGCTTACGCTCCGGCATGGACTCGAGCACCATTTCCGCGGTCATCACCGCAGAGCCCATGTCCATGAGCACGATCACGCCGTCGTCCGAATAAATTTCGTCAATGGCGTTCGCGATTTTCTCATAGCTCGTGCCGAAGCTGCCGTCGTCCAGCCCACCCGCGGCCCGGATGGGCACGCCGTCGGCCATCATGCTTGTCAGCTCCACGACGCCGTCAGCCAGCGTCCTGCTGTGCGAGACGATCACAAATCCGACCATGCCTTCGCCCTCATACGTGCGCCGCTGCGACCTTCAGCATCGTGGTGAACGAGGTCGCGCCCGGGTCCTGGTGGCCGAGGCTGCGCTCGCCGAGATAGCTCGCGCGGCCCTTGGTGGCGATGATGGTCTTGGTGTACTCCACGCCCTGCTCCGCGGCGGCCACGGCGTCCGCGAGCGCGTCCTTCGCGCCCTTGCCCGCGTCCAGCGCGGCTTTGAACGCGTCGCGCGCGGGGATCATGGCGTCGAGCATTGTCTTTTCCCCGGCGACGGACTTGCCGCGCAGCTGCACGCCCGCGACGAACGCGTCCAGGATCGTGAGAAGATCCTGCGCGTCCAGCTCCGTCTTCCCGGCCAGCGCCTTGCCCGCCTGCATGAATGCCGTGCCGTAGAGCGGCCCGGACGCGCCGCCGACCGTCGACACGAGGGCCATACCGGCAGTCTTGAGCATGGTGCCGATGTCCTTGCCCTCCATCATCGGGCGCTTTTTCTCAACCTCGGCGAAGCCGCGGGCCAGATTGATCCCGTGGTCGCCGTCGCCGATGACGTTGTCGAGCTCGGTGAGATATAATTTTTCTTCGGTGATCTTTTCGCCGATGGCGTGCAAGATCTCCAATACCTGTTCCTGATCGATCATAGATGGGTTCTCCTTTGTTTCGGTGCTTTATGCCTTGAACGCGATGGTGTCCGCGGGCGCGTCCAGCAGAGCCTTCAGCTCGTCGTCCAGCCGCAGCAGGGAGACCGAGAAGCCCTCCATCTCCAGGGACGTCATATATTCGCCCACAAAGGTCCTATAGACCTTGATGCCCTTGGCGGCCAGCACGTCGGCGACGTGGTTGTTGATGATGAACAGCTCCATGAGCGGCGTTGCGCCGGAGGAGTTGACCATGACGGCGACCTCATGGCCGGTGTAGTCGATGTCGGCGAGGAGCTTGCCCAGGATGTGATCGACGATCTCGTCGGCCGGGCGGAGCTTTTCCTTGTGGGTGCCAGGCTCGCCGTGGATGCCGATGCCGACCTCCATCTCGTCTTCGCCCAGTTCAAAGCCGGGCTTGCCCGCCGCCGGGACCGTGCACGGCCGGATGGCAACGCCCATGGTGCGCACATTGTCGATGACCTTCTGCGCCACGCGCTGCACCTCCTCGAGCTCCGCGCCCTGCTCCGCCTTCGCGCCCGCGATCTTGTGGACGAACACCGTGCCCGCCACGCCGCGGCGGCCGACGGTATAGAGACTGCCGTCAACGGCGACGTCGTCGTTCACGACGACCTGCGCGACCTTGATATCGTCCATCTGGGCCATTTCACCGGCCATTTCAAAGTTCATAACGTCGCCGGTGTAGTTTTTGATGACCATGAGCACGCCCTTGTCCGTGGCGATGGCCTTGATGCCCTCATAGATCGGGTCCGGCGTGGGAGAGGTGAACACCGCGCCTGCGACCGCCGCGTCCAGCATGCCCGTGCCGACGTAGCCGCCGTGCGCCGGTTCATGGCCGGAGCCGCCGCCGGAGATCAGCGCGACCTTCCCCTCCTTCTTCTCTGTCCGCACGACCACGTTTCCGCAGTCCAGCTTCCGTACATACTGGGGGTAGGCTTTGACCATGCCCGCGATCATCTGATCTTCCACAAGCTCGACCTGGTTGATGAATTTTTTCATAGTTTCGTCCTCCTGTCAGTTTGTTTCATATCCTTGTACCAAGTTCAGCTTACCACATTTCTTTGTGCGAATCAATCGTTTCCGCGCCGCAAAACGCGTCGTTTTTGTCTATCACGCACAATTCTTTGACAGATTCTGAAAATTGTACAAAAGTCATTTATCCCCCCGCAGGACTTGACCACGGCAGTAGATTTGTTTATATTATAGAATAAGAATACCACGCAGGGGGCGGAGAGCGGCGCGGCGCGCCCTTCTCCGGCGGCGGTTTCCAGACTTCTGACTGAAAGGAATACAGACAGCATGTACGAAATCACCTTCCAATTCGAAAACGGCGCGCAGGAGGTCCATTTCTCCGCCGCGCCCGGCAGCACCATTCTCGAGGCTGCCAAGGCAGCCAACGTCGCCATCGACGCGCCCTGCAACGGCAACGGCTCGTGCGGCAAATGCCGCGTGAAGCTCGTCTCCGGCGACGTGACCGGCATGCAGACCGGCCACATCTCCGATGCGGATTACGCCGCCGGCTGGCGGCTCGGCTGTGCGACAAAGCCCGCGGGTGACATCACCGTTCTCGTCCCCGACATCGCCTCCGCCTATCAGAGCCGGATGAAGACGGCTGACCTCTCCTCCGGCGAGGAGATCGCGATCTTCAACCAGCTGCAGGAGGATGTGCAGGCTGCCGGCGTCGACTTCACGAACGACTTTGTGCAGGCCCTGGTCGAGCTGGACGAGCCGACGCTCGACGACACCATGCCCGACACCGAGCGCCTTTCGCGCTTCGCGCAGGCCGCGTTCGACGGCTGCACGGAGGTCAAACTCACCTACCATACCGTCAAAAAGCTCGCCAAGACGCTGCGGGACGCGAATTTCAAGGTCCTCGTCTCCGGCACGCTGACGGACGGCGTGCTGACCGTCATGGACGTTTCGGAAAAGCCCGACGCGCCGCTCTACGGCTGCGCCATCGACATCGGCACGACGACCGTCACCGGCGTTCTCATGGACCTTGCCACCGGCACGCTCACGGCCAAGGCCTCGGCCGGCAACGGCCAGATCCGCTACGGCGCGGACGTCATCAACCGCATCGTCGAGCAGTCGAAGCCCGGCGGCGTCAAGCGCCTGCAGGACGCGATCCTCAAAGAGACGCTTCTGCCGCTGGTCGCGGCGATGTGCAAATCGGCGGGCGTCCCCGTCTCGCGCATTTTCCGCGTCTGCATCGCCTCCAACACCACGATGAACCATCTGCTGCTCGGCGTCGACGCGAACCCTGTGCGCATGGAACCCTATATCCCGACGTTTTTCCAGTGGCGCGGCATGACCGCCAAGGACCTCGGCTTCCCCGCGAACCCCGACGCTGAGATCCTGCTTGCCCCGAACATCGGCTCGTATGTCGGCGGCGATATCACCGCGGGCGCGTTCACGAGCCTCATCTGGGACAAGGATGAGTTCTCGCTCTTCATCGACCTCGGCACCAACGGCGAGCTGGTCTTCGGCAACCGCGACTTTATGATGTCCTGCGCCTGCTCGGCCGGTCCCGCCTTTGAGGGCGGCGACATCTCCTGCGGCATGCGCGCGACCGACGGCGCGGTCGAATCCGTCAAGATTGACCGCGATACCATGGAGCCCACGCTCGGCATCGTCGGCCCGGACGGACAGAAGCCCGTCGGCATCTGCGGCTCCGGCATTATCGACGTCATCGCCGAGCTCTACCGCACGTCGATCATCTCCTCCAAGGGTCAGTTCGTGCGCGAGGGCAAGCGCGTCGCGCACGACGAGCACGGCATGGGCCGCTATATCCTCGCCACCGCCGCGGAATCCGAGACGGGCCGCGAGATCTCCATCACCGAGGTCGACATCGATTCGTTCATCCGCGCCAAGGCCGCCATTTTCTCGGCCATCAACATCATGCTCTCCAGCCTCGATATGGACGTGACGGTCCTGTCGCACGTCTACGTCGCGGGCGGCATCGGCTCGGGCATCAACATGGAAAACGCTGTGCGCATCGGCATGCTGCCGGATATCGACCGGGAGCTGTTCGAATACCTCGGCAACACGTCCCTCTCCGGCGCCTACGCCATGGCGCGGTCGGACTGCGCCGTGGACAAGGTCGACGAGCTGGCCTCCAACATGACCTATCTTGAGCTTTCCACCAATCCGCGGTATATGGACGAGTTCGTCGCGGCCTGTTTCCTGCCGCACACCAACCGGGAGCTGTTCCCGTCGAGCATTCAGGAGTAATCAGTTTATGCAGGTACAAAACAACAAGGAAGAAGTCCCCTTTGCCCACTATGAGGAGAAATTCGCCGCGCTCGACCCGGCTGAGGCGTCGAAACGCTGCGGCGTGCCGTTTGCGGACGGCCGGTTCACCGTGACGCTGCTCGGCACGAAATACGAGCTCCGCTGGCCGGAATATGCCATTTCCTCGGATACGGAGGGCGCGTTCGCGCTGAAAAACCTCCCCTGCCAGACGTTTTTGCTGCGCTTTCTGCTCGAAGGCCGCGCGGCGGAGCCGTCCGGCAGCTACAAGACCTTCCGCGAGATGCCGTGGGGCGAAATGTACATCGGCCCGTACACCGGCCGGGTCCTGACGCGGGCGGCGTTCACGTTCGGCACGCGGGTGGAGAAATTCCGCGCGGCCTGCGAAGCCATGGGCGCGCTGGCGATCGGCCACGGGGACGCGGGCTTCCAGTTCGACTTCCTCGGCGGCTACCGGATGCAGATCATGGTCTACACCGGGGACGACGAGTTCCCGCCCAGCAGCCAGGTTTTGTACTCGGACAATTTTGAGACCGGCTTCGCCGCCGAAGACCGCGTCGTCGCCGGGGATATCCTCATCTCGGCGATCAAGGCAAATCTATAAGCATTCCGGAGCGCGCCGGCCGGTGCGCCCCGGCTCTATAAACAACAAACAGGGAGAATCACCATGGAATTCAAATACCGCGGCCTGCGGGCCAGACTCGAGCATGTGGACGTTACGGACGAGGAGGTCACCCGACAGCTGGTGCGCCTGCAGCAGCAGAGCCAGCGGCGCACCCCCGTCTTTGACCGCCCGTCGCAGAATGGCGACGAGCTGGTCCTCGATTACGCCGGCTTCGCGGACGGCCAGCAGTTTGCCGGCGGCACGGCCGAAAAGCAGACGCTGGTCCTCGGCAGCGGCACGTTCATCCCCGGCTTTGAAGAGCAGCTCGTCGGCAAGAACCCCGGCGACGACGTGACGGTCCACGTGACCTTCCCGGCCCAGTATCACGCGCCGGAGCTGGCGGGCAAGGACGCGGAATTCCGCTGCCGCATCCACGAGATCCGCACCGTTGCGCCCTACGCGCTGGATGATACCTTCGCCAAGGAAGTCGGCGAGTGTGAGACCATGGACGAGATGCGGCAGAAGATGCGCACGAGTCTGGAGGACTACTACGCCGAGCGCGCGGAGATGGAGCTGCGGGAGCGGCTGCTGCACCAGGCCGCGGCGACCATGGACTTCACGCCCGATCCTGCTGAGATCAGCAAGGCCGTCGAGGAGCAGCTCGACACCATGTCTGCCCAGCTGGCGCAGAAGAATCTGACGCTGGAGGATTACTGCAAGTTCACGAACTCGACGCTCGACCAGATGCGCGAGGACGCCCGCCCCGGCGCGGAGCAGGCCGTACGCATCAAGGCGCTCGTGCGTAAGGTCGCGCAGCTGGAGGATCTGCACGCGGCCGAGGAGGATGTGGCGCAGGCGCTCAGCGAGATCTGCCGCGCCAACCACATGACCATGGAGGAGCTGCAGCCTTACTACGACGACGCCTTTGCCGCCGCCGTGGAATACAGCATCCTGCTGGCCAAGGTCACAAAGCTCATCCGCACCAACGCCGTTCTGGAAGACTGACCCCGTCCCAAGGCTCCCCTGGAAGGGGCCGATTCCCCCTATCAGGGGGAAATGTCCCGAAGGGACAAAAGGGGTAGGGATGCTGGCTCGGCGCAGCCGAGACTGAGAGG
>CEAH01048437.1_pt1 | contig 10558 bp, 10 predicted proteins | sample 557571 | NCBI WGS metagenome assembly CEAH01 (sample SAMEA3182092, study PRJEB8094) | gut metagenome | biome: human; feature: gut; material: Stool; isolation source: human stools | place: Canada | collected 2013-11-25
CCGCAAAGCGCCGCAGCTTTAATTGTGCGGTGTTGCCCTATATTCCTGCCGGAATATCAGATCAATACTGGCCGGCCTCCTGCTGGCCGCGGAGGACCCGGAGGGCACCCTCCGCCAGGGAGCGCATCTCCTCCTCGCCGGGCAGGCGGATGATGGGCGCGATCTTGCCCACATAGGCGGTGATGTCGTCGCAGAAGAAGTCCTCATAGGCCATGCCGGCGGTGTAGACGATGGCGTCCACGTCGAAGTGCAGCACGGCGGCCATGGCACCGATGTCCTTGGCCAGCTGGTAGACCAGGGCCTGATAGGCCTCCACGGCCTTGGGGTCGCCCTCCACCACCTTGGCGCAGACCACGCGGAAGTCAGTGGTGCCCAGATAGGAGAACATACCGGCGCGGCGGCCGAAGGTACGCTTGACCTCGTCCTTGGTCTTACCGGAGAAGCAGTAGCTGATCAGCTGGTTCACCGGCAGGCCGCCGGCGCGGTCCATGCCCATGGCGCCCTCGTCCTTGACGTTGCACACGTCCACCACGCGGCCATGCTGATGCGCGCCCACGCTGACACCGCCGCCCAGGTGGCAGACGATGAGGTTCACGTCCTCATACTTTTTGCCCAGTTTCTCGGCAGCCTTGCGGCCCACGGCCTTGTGGTTCAGGGCGTGGAACTGGCACAGACGGCGGAACTCGGCAAAGCCGGTGTAGTGCGCCACCTCGGTCATCTCGTCCACGCAGACCGGGTCCACAAAGAAGGCGGGAATGCCCACCATGTCGCCCAGCTTACGGGCCAGGTAAGCGCCCAGGTTGGAGGGATGTTCGCCGTAGGGCGCGGCCTCTACGTCGGCCATGACCTTGTCGTTGACGGCGTAGGTGCCGGAGGGAATGGCCCGGTACAGACCGCCGCGGCCGCAGACGGCGGCAAAGTCGGACAGCTTATAACCGGCCTCGGTGACGGCCTTGAGAATGGCCTCCTTGCGGTAGTCCGCCTGGTCGATGACCCGGGGGAAGCGGTCCAGCTCCTCGGCGGAGTGGTCGATGGTCACTTTGAAGAGCTGTTCCTCGTCCTCGAACACCGCGATCTTGGTGGAGGTTGCGCCGGGGTTGATGATCAACAGCTTCATAGTCTCTCTCCTTTTCTGTCACGCCCGGCGGGCGGTTTTCGTTAAACTTTTCACCGAACCGCTCGGTGATTATACTTTATTATGGCACCGCCGATCCGGGATGTCAACGGCCTTTTGCGCTTTTTCGAAAAGTCAGCATTTCGCACAAAAAAAGACCGCGAGCGCTGTTGAAAACAACGTTCACGGTGTTTAACTTATTCCTCGTGCCGCAGGGCTGTCCGCTCAGATATCATTTGCCATTTCGCCTATCATTCCCAGCATATCCCTCAAGGCCGTTATCCCCGGTACTGCCAGCACATTGATGAGGATCACCGTAATGATAAGCACAACCAGCCCGCCGATAAGACCCACCAGCGACAGCACGAAGGCTATCGTTCGCTTGTCTCCGGTATAGCCCTCTTTCTTTGCCTTGTCAGTCCATACCAAGCCGAGGATGCCCAGTACAACAGATGCCACGGCAGAGTAGCCGAAAAACCAGAATACCACGGCGGCAATGCCCATTATCAAGCCCGCAACAGCTGTGTTTTCGCCCGGCTCCCGCCCACTCTCCGGCGGCCGCCTCTCTTCACTCTTACCCATCCGCTCCTCCTTTTCTGTGTATGCCTTTACTCCTCCTCGTGCCGCCAGCCCTCCAGCAGCGCGGCGGCCATACGGCGGCCGCGGCGGGGCAGGTCGAAAGCACCTTCGTAGATACGCCACTCCAGCAGCATACCGCGGTGCAGGGCCACCAGGTCCGCCACCAGCTCCTCGCGGTCGCGGTCGGGGTGGATCGTGCCCTCCTGCTTGCAGCCGTCCACCAGCTCACGCAGAACGCGGAAATACACGCGCTTCTCGTTGTCCCGCAGGATGCCCTGCTGGGGATAGCGGATGCCGTGGATAAAGCTGCGGTAGAGGGACGGGTCCTCGGCGCTGATGATCAGGGTCTGACCCACAAAGTCCAGCAGCTTATCGTGCCAGGAGTTGGCCTCGTCGGCCAGGTAGCTCGCCTCCAGCACGCTGTACTGGGCGTCCACGCTGCTGGTCACCTGGATGACCAGCTCGTCCTTGCTCTTGAAATAGTGGTAGATGTTGCCCACAGAGCAGCCCACCGCCTGGGCGATCTGCTCCACAGAGACATTCTCAAAGCCCTCCTTGTCGAACAGCTCCAGCGCTACGTTCTGGATACGACTACGCATTTCCAGGGCCTGTTTTTTCCGGGGGGTAAGCTCTTTTTTCATAGAGATATACGCACTCCTTCGGTGAATGGTTTTTTCTATCATAGCAAGTTTTGGGCGGCAGGTCAAGGCATGAACGCACCGGAAAACAATAAGTTTGGAAATTTTGAAAAAAGGGGTTGACAATTCAGCCGGTACATACTATAATCTCACTTGTTCGACGCGCGAGTGGTGGAATTGGCAGACTCGCTAGATTCAGGTTCTAGTGCTCACTACGGGCGTGCGGGTTCAAGTCCCGCCTCGCGCACCAAGCAAAAAACCCTTGAAAACACTTGTTTTCAAGGGTTTTTCTTTTGCCTTGAAACCATTTTAGCCTTACGGTTAGCCTTATTCCTTTGAAAGACTTTCGATGAATCTCTGCATACGATTGGCACTGTTGCGCCTCATTTGCTCCGTCACATGGCCATAGACATCCAGTGTAAACGCCGCTGTGTGGTGCCCCAGATTTTCCTGCAATGTTTTGATGTCATCGCCACTTTGCAGGGAAACAACGGCGTAGGAATGACGGAGATCATGAAAACGCGCTTCAGGGTAGCCTGCCGTTTCCGCCAATCGTTTAAAATGCAAATAAACAGTCTGTGCTGAGAGATGGTGGCCTATCTCGTTTGTGAAAACAAGGTTACTGTTCTCCCATGCATCGCCCGCGAATAACTTTTGTCGCTCTTGCAAGCGCTTCTGTTTTTTCAAAAGTTCTACTACAAACGGAGCAACCGTAAGTTGACGGCTTTTTCCGTTTTTGGTGGGGACAAGGTGATATTCTCCTTTTCCACGCCGCTCTTTTTGAAGCTGTTTATTTACGATAATCACACCTCGGTCAAGGTCAACACAATCCCATAGAAGACCCAACACTTCGCCCTCCCGCAATCCGGTAAAAAGGGTAAATGCATAGATAGCCTCATAGCGGTGGCCACTGGCTGCTTTCAAAAATTTTGCGATGGATTCGCTGTCCAGCGGATGGATTTCTTTGCGGACAGCTCGCGGCAAATCGCATGAGTCCGCCGGATTTGTGCGGATATATCCTAATTTAACCGCTTGCTGCATCGCTTTATGAAAGACACCATGAATATTCCGAATGCTTTTTGCTGACAGCGGTCTTCTGTCGTCGCATTCCACCTGCAAAGAGTTGTAGAATCGCTGCACATCCTGCGGTTTTACCGCATCTAGTTTCATCGCCGCAAAAGCGGGCTTCAGATGGCGTTCAACCGTAGTTTTGTAGCTATCCACTGTCCGTGGCTTGACTGACATGAGATAATCCTGCGTCCAGATATCCAACCACTCACCCACCGTCATCTTACAGGGAGCCTTGTAGGTACCATCATCCAGCGACGCGGTGATTTGGCGCAGCTTCTGTGCCACTTCCTTCTGCGTCTTTCCGGTGATACTGCGCTGGATCTGCTTGCCTGTACCGGGGTCAAAGCCCTCGGTGTATCGGGCCTGCCAGTAGGTGTAGGTTTTCCCGTTTTTCGTTGTTGTGATCTTTCTGATGGAGCCGGCGCCGCCGGCTCCTTTTCCTGTTTTTGTACGCGGCATATACGCTCCTTTCCGCCGCGCGGAATGTACCATCTCCATGATATATCCCGCGCGGCTGTTGTGCAAGTTTTATTTCTGTGACGAAAAGGTTTACTTCCGCAGGAACTCCAGCAGGGCCTCCCGAGGGATACGAATCTGCCTACCGATACGGACGCTTCGTATCTGCCCGCTGCGGATCAGCTCGTAGGCGGTGTTGCGGCCAATGCCGAGGATCGGCATTAAGTCCTCCACCCGCAGGATCATGGGGAGGTCGCGTAGATCACGATACTTATTCTCCACGGGCGGCACCTCCCTTCACAGACGCCAGATAGATGTCCGTCACGTCGGGCCGCTCATGCCCCAGCAGGCGAGACACGGTGAAATGGGCATCCAGAGGCGTCATGCCGCCGCTGACGAGAGATGTGTACTTTTCAGCGGCGTAGGTATGCCGCAGCCCATGGAAGGTAATGCGTCTGTCCTGCGCTGTGGGATCGCAGATGGCGTCGCGGTGGCGAATAATAAACTGCTGCATAGCATTGATGGCCCGGTCGGTGGGTACGCCATCCGGCACCAGCAGCTTGTGGCCGCGTTCGGTTTTCTCCAGCAACCTTTGCAGCAGCATCGTAATACGGTCGTCCTCGATGGGGACGATACGCACCTTGCCGCCCTTGCCTTTCACGGTGAGGGCGTTTTCCCGCAGCGCACGCTCCGCCGCGGCGGTGTCCATGCGGAAGCACTCGTGGATACGCAGACCGGCGTAGCGGGCCAAATACAGGGCGAGGATGTAGTCCTCCCGCTCCTCCGCCATGGCGCGGCCGATCAGCTTGCCGAACTCCGAGTTCGTCCATGTGCGATCCTGTTGTCCGAAGCGGCGGCGCTCCAAGGCAACGCCCAGTTCTTCATTGCCCGGCAGCGTGTAGCGGGGGTGGGACATCTTATCGTGGAAAAATCGGATGGCGGAGAGGTCAGTCTTGATGGTGCTGGCGGATTTGCCCTGCTCCTGCAAATAGAGAACGTAGCTCACCAAATGCTTGCCGCTGATGTTCTCCAGCTTTTGCAGATGGTAGTGGGCGGTGAGGTAGGCGCAGAACCGCTTGACCGCCTCATAGTAGCGGTCTTTCGTGCGAAAGCTGCCCTGACGGTTGTGCCGCGCCAGCTTGTCCAACTGGGTAACGAGAGTAATGTAAATACCTTTTGTGGTCATATAAAGAAATCTCCTTGTAATCGTAGTCGTGTTCAGATGGTCGCACTTCACCCGTTGGCAAGGAGAGTCGTTTCCGGCGTATCTCCGCAAAACTGATAGACTGCCGCAGGCGGAAAGCCTTGGTATTGCGTACTTTTCGCGGCTTGCCTGTGTGTCTGTCTCTCTTTACTTGTGCCAGGTCAGTACGCTGCCACATGGGGCAATATGCCCTGCTCCGGTGGAGCGGTGGCGGACACCAGACCGCTGAACTCGGCTACGGAAGGCTCCGCCGGTGTCCTGTGATGCGCCCGGCGACGGGTCTGAGAATATGCGATACCCCGTATGGCCGGTGCCGCACTCTGACTGCGGCATACAGGGCGGGAGCTTGCCTCTCCCTTGACGATTTTCCTGCCGTATCGTCCCAACGGCTTTTTCAAAACTTCTTTTTCCTAATCTGCGCCGAAGTGATTTCGGCGCTCTTTCTTTTTCTGCGGTATCGCGGCGGTGGCAAGTGCCGCGACAAAATAATAAGCAAAAACGCAGGAAGAATCTTCCTGCCGTTTCGGCCTCTTACGATCCTTCCTGCGTTTGCAGTATTGTTCAATTTTGATGGCCGCCCGTTTCCCGGGAGGCACATTTTGACATACTTCGAGTTCTTAGTCAGAGTGAAAAGCTGTTGATAGCTTTCCACCCGTGCCTGCTCTGCTCCGACCTAAATGCTCTTACCCTTTAAGTACACGCTTAGTGTAGTACGGCGGCAGAGAGATTTACAGGTGGAAACTGCCGCGAGAAAAACTTCTCGCAGCATAGTCATTGAAATACAAGGGAGCAATGCCCTAATCTTAAACAGGAGCATGGTGCTCCTCAAGTACAAACTTAACAACGTGTGCGATCCAAAAGGTATTCGGAAGCCCCATTGGGGCGGTGCACAAATAACTGAATAACTCTTATATACCACAATATGCTGTAGTTGTCAACACTTGTATGCATATATGTACGCAAGTGTTGACAACATCATTTCCCGTTGCCCGGATACCATTAAACCACTGAAACAGTATTGCTCACAATGAATATACAGCAAATCTGTTATTATAAAAGCACAGGCGCGGTTGACCCGCACCTGTGCTTTTATTCTTTTGAAATCAAACTCCGTGCTATTTTCCTTTCAGTGCCAAACTCTCAGGGCAACTAAATCTCCCGGTTCATAACACCCAAATCAATAGTCATAATTGACTACCGCCCCATTCGCAGCATCAACATAGGCGATTCTACCATCGGTAGAAATTAACTCATACGCCAGCTTATAGGTCGACGAATTTTCCTCAATCGGAGCATATACCAAGCTTGAGCGAAGCAAATTGAAATCGTTATGTTCTGCACTTGACAGAGACGCCAGAGCCGCTGTCTCCGAAATCAACTCTCTTCTACTGATAACGCGAGCATATTCTGCAGTATTTCCTCCGGAGGCTTCCTTCCAATAGTTCTCAACCGCATAAATACCGTTTGCGTCAACGCCTACTACGATAGATGCATCTGAAATTCGTATCCCATTGTATGTGTTAAAGTAATGATAGACACGCTCTACGACGGTTTCACTTCCATCAACCGCACCACCCGTCTCAATGTCTACCGCATCTCTGTATACAGGTGTCTGAACACAGACCAAATCGCTAAATCGATCGGAGCCCAATGCTTGCTTGACAAGAGCATCTGCGGTCGCAGTATCCACCACTAGGTCTGCCGTGGCAGAAATTGACTCTCTGTTTTCGAACGCTACGCCAATTCCAGCGCGTGTTACGGGTTCAGATACTGTAATATACAGTGGCACAGCATCGCTTTTTGCCGCTTTAGAATAACTCACAACTTCCGACCCTGTCAGTCCACTTCTAAATCTATACACAGCCGCATTACTCGATGGCGTCGAGTATGTGTTTCCTGGGAATCCCGGAATACGGTAGTACTCATTGCTGTTATGTGTATAGACAAGAACCGCCCAAGGATGGATAGTATTTGCAACTGTATTTCCATACTGCCAAGAATACTTCACGCTGTTTCCGGCATTAGCATATGTAAAGAAATTCTCTGCTATGGTAACATCTGTTGGGTGACCCGGACCACGTTCATGGTACCCCGCAATAGCTCTGACGGAAGATGCCCTCATCGCCCGTGCATAATAATGCATGATACTGCTGTCCAACTGAAAACATGCAGCTAACATCAGTACCCTCAGTTTATCTGTTGAAGTCCATTCAGAATCTGCACGCCATGTGCTACTATTGACTCCTAGGGTTTCCGCGACATTGAACTGAGAATACGTCCCGCTTGCAGAACTGGGATCACTGGGGACGGTGTTTAAAGTTGCAATTCCGCCAGTCCTTCCGCCATGTCCAGAATAATATGCAAAGTCATAGAGTTTCGAATACAAGAAATTTGTTGCGTTTGCCCTGATTTGATCCATAGAAGACGAGTTTCTGTCGTTGTACGTCCAGCCCGTCTCCACTATGCTGGTCGTGGTATAGCTACCCGAGTCGAGCAAACCATTCTCCGCGGCTCTGCAATCATTCTCTTCGTTTGTATTTCCCTGCATTATACGGGCAGTATATGTTGTTGATCTACTGCCATTACCACGCATGTCCGCAGCGTTTTCAAAAATTGTTTTTTCTGCCACATCACTTGCATCATCGCTGATCGCAAACGTAAAGGTCGGCGAAAGCAACGCAAATACAAGACACAAGCAAATAATTGGCCTCAATTTTCGTATCTTCATGCAGATTTCCTTTCTCTCCAAGAGCGATCGCTCTATCATTTTTAAGCGTCAGAAATAGTACCTCTCGCTGTGTCTTCACTGCAAAAAACTTGGTTGATCTATTAGGGAACTTCTCTACACCCTCCTTTCTATCCACTAATAGATCCTGTATAGATAATACCAGCTGTCGCCGGTGTTGTGCCCCGTCTCATCGGTTACATTGTTGTCCACCATGATGGTGTCGTTATCAAACCAGTCCGCATAATGCTCATTTCCGACTTCTTTCGTATCGCGTTCTATTGCGAAGAGCCGCATCTTTTTGAAATCTATGACGGACAGGTGGCACAGGCTGCCATTGGTAGCGTCCCGCTGGATAAGTGCAAGCTTATCGCCCTCCGGGCTGCCCACAAGTTCCGCATATGGCCAATCTACATCGGGCCACAAAGCTCCCTCTATCATATTCCGCTCTCCGCTTCGCAGATCAACGACATAGATATGGCGTTCTCCGTCCACCTCCAGCATATATGCACCTTCATCGTGCGGCACATATACCAGTCCGGGTGAAAATGGCTCCGTTCGTTCGGTGCCATGCCAGAGGGCATCAGGGTTTGTGAACGCCGTGGCCGCCGTGCTGCCAACGACGCCGGCCGCCTGCCGCTGGACGTCAACGTTCCACGTTGTAATCATGCCGAAGTCTATCGGCGATGCAGGTGTCTCTCCACGTACATACGCCGCAAGGTCTGCCTCATCCACCGCGCCGCCGGTCAGCGAATGGCAGGAAAAGATGCCTTCACCGATGTAGCTGCACCCAGTCAGTGCCGCACCGCACAGTTCATCAAGGCAGGTGAGCGGTTCCGTACCGATCGCTGCACAGTAATACCTTCCTGCATTCAAAAGGAGGTATTTACCATCACGCGTTATATGAACAGCTTTGAGGAACGGCAGTTCATCCATTACTGCGGCGGGAATCAGCTCCTGCACGCCATCCTCATACAGGTCGATGATAACGGGATATTTACCATCCAGAAGCAGGAGCAGCTTTTCGCCCGTGCCGGGTACAAATTGCAGCACCGCATATTGACCCGTCACGCTGTCGGAAAGCTCCACATAGCCGAGAGCGCGGCGCCCATCCTCATCCTCCGCCCACTCCAGATATACACTGTAAACCGTTCCATTGTACGAAAAGTCTCTGCGGGTGCGTTGCAGCTTGAGTTTGATCAGCTCACCGCCCTCCTGCTTATACAAATCGTAGTGACTCCCTTGTTTGTACTCGATCGCATCGGAGCAGATCGCAAATAACCCATTTGCGGCGTGACCGTTGTTGGGAACACGCACTCTTGTGACGGTGATATTTTTCCCAGCCGCGTCATCGCCTGTGAGGGGTTGATCCTCTACCGGAACGCGTTCCACATGATCCTCTGCGGAGATATGAAAGAAGGACAGGACTGCTGCACGGAACTCCTGATCCACGGCAAAGGCGACGGCGACAATGCACAGAAGGACGGCCAGCACAGCGGCAACACCAACTGTCATTTTTCTGAATCGCGGTCTCGCAGCAGCAGCATCTCCCCTATAGTGAAAAGCTTTTGCGTCCAATACAGCGGCATCATTCACCGCGCCGATGGCATCTATCAGTTGATTGCTGTTCATAACACATACTCCTCACTTACCAGACAATTATGCAGCGCCTTACGAGTCCGATGAAGCATGACCTTTACTTTACTTTGAGAATAGCCAAACTGCTCGCATATCGTGGAAATAGAATCCAGATACCAGTACCGGCAGAGAAACACACGCCGCTCTGCGGTGGGTAGATCATTAACAAATGTGTTGATCCTCTTTTCCAGATCAGCGGCAAGGACATCCTGTTCAACGCTCTCATGGGAGGGAACGCATTCGTTTAGCTCATCCAAAGCAGCGGCGAGCTCACCGCCTCGCTTTGCTGCGCTACGCTTTCTCCACCGGTCGATAGAGATGCGGCGGGTCAGTTTTCCCAAAAACGCAGATAACGCGGACGGGCGGTGCGGAGGCATAGTATTCCATGCGTCAAAGTATGTATCGTTGACACTCTCCTCTGCATCCTCTGCATCCGCGAGAATGTTGTAGGCAATGCCGTAACAATATTTCCCATATTTGATTGATGTCTCGGTAATGGCGTCTTCCGACCTTATCCAATAAAGATCGACTATTTTATCATCGTTCATACCTTACTCCTTTCCTTTAAGGGAAATATCCATCATCTATCTACTCGCAAAAAACGCAGAAAGGTTACAGATATTTTAGCATACGTTGAAAAATCATTCAATTTGAAGAAAACCGTCTCTGTCAGCAAGTGTTTTGCTCGGCTTTCCGACATCTGTGCAAAATATCCCGGCATATACTAAAACGCACTATCACAAGAAGAACCTCCAATTCCTTGTAGCACAAGGGATTGGAGGTTCTTCCTCGGTATGAATGGGTATAACGCAAAAGCATCCACGGCTTTTCGGTAAGGGTGAGTCATCCGTCCACCGCGTTTTCTGAGCTAAAGGCACAGGTACATTCCGCGCGGCCATAAAATTTAGCCTTATTTTTAGCCTTATAACTTCAAAATTTGATAATACAGTCCGGCAGCATTTAACAGCATGATTTCCTGCAAGCCCTGTATCTCCAACACTTCCCGGCATCGGTCAACACGACGCAAGACCGCCCCACGACAATTCAAGTCCCGCCTCGCGCACCAAAGGCCTTAAATTCTTCGGAATTTAGGGCTTTTCTTTTATCCGCAATGGTTTTACGCATTTACAGCT
>CEAH01002827.1_pt1 | contig 10427 bp, 2 predicted proteins | sample 557571 | NCBI WGS metagenome assembly CEAH01 (sample SAMEA3182092, study PRJEB8094) | gut metagenome | biome: human; feature: gut; material: Stool; isolation source: human stools | place: Canada | collected 2013-11-25
AACGCGGTCTACGTCGCGGCGGGCGGGAGCGCAGGAACCGGCATCGTATCTGTGGTGTGAAGCATGAATTTGTTGTTTGCAGCAGCTTTTGCTGTGACATAAAGCATCCCATCTCGATGCAGAGCTGTTCCTCGGCTGCATCGGATCAAGTGCGAGGAACGATTTTTATGCAGACAGAAAGGAAGTCAAGCATGAAACGGAAGATTTTCAACTCCCGCGCGCTGGCACTGATCCTTGTGCTGGCAATGGCCGTATCGCTGTTTACGTTCAGCGCATCGGCTGCAACAACCGAGTCCCTGAGTGGACACGGCAGCAACATTTCCACCATCACTGCAACCGGCGTAAATTATGAAACCGTCGAGTATGCAACAAGCACAGACCCGCACGGAACGATCTATGACTATTATCTGGCTGTTCCGGCAGAAACCGCAAACGGCACGGAGCTGACTGTGGCATTTACACCGGCTGCAAATGTGTCGAGCAATTTTGTCATCTCCAAATTCGGTGCCAACGTACCGAACCCGCCTCAGGGTATCAACTACATTTACTCCGGCGCGTCCAACACCTACACTGCAACGCTGACCGATGGCGCAGCACTTGTGACGGCCTACGTTCACAATGATGTCAGAGGTGCGTTCAGCACATTTGACACCTATGCGTTCCATTTCTACACCTCGAAACCCGTCAGCATCTCCACCGGCGATCCTGTGTTCATCGCATGGAATGGCAATACTGGCTCTGTTGCTGGCCGCTACGGTTCCAACAAGATTCCCGGCGAATTTACGCTTTGGGTCGATACCCCGACTTCTGTGACAGTAAATGGTGTTGCGCAGTCTCCGGCACTGGAAAGTGAAACGGATGACAACTGCGGCTACACGATCACAACTTCTGAAGAAAACACACTTTCCATTGTTGTGGTCGCAAAGGGCGTAACCTACACCATTTCCTGCGGCACCAAGTCCCACACCCTGGCCGGCAGCGCGCCCACCTCGGTTGTGAGCTATCTGCCCCTTGGCCAGTTCGCCAACAACTCCGGTTGGGGTTATCTCGGCACAAAGTTCGTAGGACCAAATAAAACTGCTCCTGAAACGACCGGCGTTTCGCTGGGTGCGTTCGGCGGCTTTATTGAGTTCTACTTTGAAAATGGTATCGAAGATAAGGCTACCAATCCCTACGGCGTTGACTTTGTGATCTACGGCAATGCGTTCAACGGTAACCCGGAGGCTGGCGCTGTGCAGGTTTCTGTCGATGGCACTACATGGTATGAGCTTGCCGGTTCCAACTACTATAAAAGCAATTTTACCGCCAATGATCCGGCAAATGGTTTCTCCAAGTTCTATACCGGCACTCTGCGTAACACCAGCGTCATTTACACCAAGGGTTCCAGCAGAGTAACCGCCAAACTCGGCAGTTTGAACGCAGCCGATTGCTGCCCGGCAGCATGGTTCCCGCTGACCACAAACTTTACTGCCTTTGAAAATGATCCGACCGGTGGCGCTACCTGCGATAGCCGTGTTTCCGTCAATCTTAGCGGTAACACGCTGACTTTTACCGGTGTTACGGCGATTGCAGATTCGGACACGACGGCTGACTATGCGTTCGGCTATGCAGACGTTACTCCGAACGGCAGCCCCAGCGAATACGGTGAAGCTGTGAACCCCTATACGCCGTACACTTCCGACAAGACCGGCGGCGATGGCTTTGACCTTGCTTGGGCCGTTGATATTGCAACCGGCGAACCGGTAAACCTGTCCGGTCAAAAGGTGAAATACGTCCGTGTTTATTCCGCTGTTTTGGATTTCGGCAGATTTGGTGAAACTTCTCCGGAAATCACCGGCATCTTTACTGCAAGAGGCACGAACGGCAGCGCCGCGACGACAGATTTGGAAGTTTGGGGTGCTAGAAAAATCACAACTTCTAATAAGGGTATGACCAGTGTCAGCGCCGGCAACTATACAATTTACTCCGCTGAAGATTATGTCTATGTAAACGGTGTCGCAGTTGATGCTTCTAGCAATGATGGATATGCTTTTAGTATTGCGGCGGGCGAGAAAGTTCAGATTATCACGCAAAGTGGAACAGAATCGCCTTATGTGACTGTGTTGAACTGCGCATAAAACTATGAATAGTATGAATAGAGAGATAAACGACACGAATCAGAACGGCACCCGCATTAGCGGGTGCCGTTTACTCAAAAGAGTATTATCCATTTTATTATGTATTTCGCTTTTGTTTTCAAGTAGTATTGTAACTCTTGCCGCGGGTTCAGCATATACGCTGAATGAGGCCATGAGCGGTACAAGCATTGGAACTATTAGTTATGAAGGCAATAGCTATCCGGTTTACTTGTTTCAATTTGATGCGAAGCAGTACTCATCCCTTATAATTTCATGCACTGCGACATCTACTTATAATAATGTATATACTACATACGATGTTGATCCCCAGTATATCAATGTATCCATCGGAAGTGAATCGAAGCCATATTCAGAAGCGAAGGATTTTTTTCAAGATGTAGTAACGGACGCATCTATTGTAAATTCGTTGGATTCAAAAAATGATCATCTTTTGTTCCTGCTATATAAGGATGGTCGCCGTGGTGGTCCAAAAGGTTACTTAATTGTCGAATGGCCTAATAACGATATATCCGATGCCAATATAACTACATTACAAGAAACCGTTAAAAAAGTCACAGGCGAAAATGCTGAAAGATACTACCATACCTATGATCGTTGGAATGGTCGGCATTGGAGTGAAGCCGGCTTCTGGGCGGATATGCAGCCAGCATTGACAACAGCGCAGAACCTTATTGCAAATCCCAAGGTGGAGCAGTCCGTGGTAGATGCTGCAAATACAGCATTGTCTGCGAAAATCGATGAACTGATTCCTATAACGGAAGCCAATTCAACGGCGCTCTATGAGACTGTCAATACCACATGGCGCTGGCGACAGGGAGAACTGAGCGATACGACCGGAACACCGGTCAGCGCAGATAACTGTACCGCTATTACATGGGATGCCTATGAAGCGGCATGGACAGCGGCAAAGACGCTGTTGGATTCGCTCTATGTGGACGGTACGGCTCCAGCTATTGATCGTCAGCCAGAACTTGATGCTGCGGTGTCGGCGGCTGATCCACACAAGCTGGTCAACGCGGAGCTTTACAACACTGCTTACGAGGACTATCTGAGCAGCAAGGCAGAAGCCGAAGCACTGATCGAGCAGTATGACCCGGCCAAGCTGAACGAAAGCGATTACAGCGCGGAGACGTGGGCGGCGTATGTCAGCGTCTACAATGTGCTCAAGGACGATATGGCGTACCGGATCATTGGCGGTACGACGGAAGATTACGCCATGCTGAAAGCGTTCAACGGCTATTATGCCTACAATGAAAGCGGTCAGTGGACGCATTATCCGGCACATATTGACGCGCTGAAGGATGCCCGCAAGCAGCTTGCCAGCACCAAGGACGTTACCATTTTCTTTACCTATATCAACAACTTCTCCGCACAGTACGAGGGGTTCCGGGGGAAAGGGACTGATCTGTATGCCAACGTCAGTCTTAGCCTGACAAGTGGAAACGCCACGCTCGGCGCGGCGTTTGACCTTGCTGGGATCGCTGTTGATACGCACAATGACACGACGCTCCCCGGCTTGGGGACGAGCAATAACGGCGACACGAACCCAGTGTTCGCGCTCTACATCGACGGCAGCCATTACGGAGATTACCGCTGGTCGGCAAAAGCAAAGTGGAACAACGTCCAGCTCCATAACGGCGACGATGTTCGTCTGGTGCGTATCCCGCTTCAGATGTTCAACAGTGAGGATTCATCCGGCTACGATTCTTCCAAGGTCTCGATCCTCCCGGCATCCCCCGGTTTCGGTTACTACGAAAACAGCTATGCCATGATCCACGCATCGGCTCCTGCCAGCACGACCGTGGGCGATCAGGCTGCGTTCTCGGCTACTGTGACCGGCGCATACGCAGGTGCATCCGGCAGTAAGAGCGCAGAGAACATCACGCTCTTTATCAGCGACCCGTCGGAGACGGAAACGCTGTCGCAGCCGACGCACAAGACAACGGCGACAACGGATGCCAGCGGCAATCTGGAATACATTTTCAGAGAACCCGGCTATTATACCGTCGCCATGTTCAATGTGACGCCGGACGATATGACGTATAAGTCTGTGTACGGCGAGGTCACGATTGGCGAGTATTACTCCCTGTATGCGGGTGATTACGCCATCGTCCATGTCACCAAAGCAGCAGACATCAATGCGCTGATTACCAAATACCGCAGCGAAAATCTCGCAGCGGCCAAAGCGTATTATGAGCGTTTCCATGACTATGATTTCACAACTGCGGACTATCGGACATTCACATCCGCATATAACGCGCTGAAATCCAACCAGACCTCCGCGACAACGTTCAAAGAGCTGATGGATTCGTTTGATGCAGACTATGCAGCATTGCAGGCGGCAGGTGCAAACGCGCTTGACCATGCGGCTATCATTGCTGCGATCCGCAAGAATCTGTCCTATCTCCCGGACGATTTGAGTACGCTGACTGCGGGCAATAAAGATTTGGTTGAAGAAATCCAGACCGCTTACGCCGCTTTGAACTCGTATCAGAAATCTTTGCTGACTGCGAACGAAAAAGCAACGCTGGAAGAACTGGCTGCAATCAAAACTGAGGAGCTTCCGGCTGTCGCTGTCGTGAATCTGGCTCTTGACGCGGATGAAAGCAAATTCCCGAAAATCACAGATGCCACTATGGGCGCGGCACAATTCGGTTACGAAAACCTGAAATGGAAACAGACACCGAATCCTGACGGCAGTCTGCCCTCAATGTCCGGCAACTGGTGGAAGTTCAGCAGCAACCTGCCGGAAACCGCTTTGGCGGGCGATTATGTATTTATCCGCTATTATCTGGACACAACAGACGAGTTGTACTGGCCTGTCTGGTCGATTGACGGCGGTAAAACATGGCTGCGTTCTGAACCGCAAACGCTGACAAGCGTTCACGGAGTCGATTGGTCTGGATACTACATAATCTCCTACCAGATTCCGAAAACCGCTGCGGACGGCAGCACCGTGACTTTCTCCATCAAGATGGTTTCCAAGACGGAATACCAGCAGAGGTTTGAAACGCTCGACGAAGAAACGATTGCCAAGCTGAAACAGGCGGCTATCGCGGTCGTCGAATCCGCGTTCAATGCCTGCGACAAGAGCAAGTATGATGAAGCTGGCATTGCCAAGCTGGAAGATGCGCTGAAATCCGGCAAGGACGCGATCAACGCAGCAACCACGGAAGCTGCGATCAAGGACGCCCGCGATAAGGCCGTCTCAGCAATCAAGGCCGTGCCGGAAGCCGGAAAGAGCATTACAACCGGCGACATCAAGTACAACTCCGGCACAACCGTCGGCACAGTGACCGTCAGCGTGGAGAACACGACGTACAGCGCAGCTTCGTTCAATGACACCATCGTCTCCGGCGAATACGAGCTTGGCACGAATGACAGCATGATGACCGTGATCCTCAAGGCACTGGAAATTGGCGGTTATTCGTGGAACGAGTACGAAACCAAAGACGACCTGACGGCTGATTCCTACAAGACCACCTACATTGCTTCCATCCATAAAGAAGGGAAGTCTCTGTCTGAAAAGGAGGGCAGCAAGGGGTCCGGCTGGATGGGTACGCTGAACGATTGGTTCGTCAATCAGACTTTCGCCGGCTTCACAGTCAAAAACGGCGGTCTGAAATCCGGTGATGTGATCCGCGTCGTGTTTACCACCAACCTTGGCGAAGATGTCGGCAGCTCGTGGACGAACAATGAAACCACGCTGTCCAGTCTGACCTTCAGCAGCGGCGAGCTGACCCCGGCGTATGCGAAAGCGACGACCGATTATCTCTTGGTCATTCCCAGTGAGCAGATCGGCACGCGCATCAACTATTCCGCCGCAAATAAGAATTTCCAGACCAGAGCTTATCTGAACACCTACGGCAGCGATAACGCCTACTACGCAAACGGCGACATTATGGCTGTTTCGTCCGGCGACGTGATCTATGTCGGCGTTGGTGATAAGAGCTGGCCCACCATGAACAAGGCTTCCAACTACACGACGACCCGCTACACCATCACCGTCGTGCAGAATGGCAATGCGGCAGATGTGCAGAAGCTCATTTCCAATCTTCCGTCTCCGGGCAAGCTCACGTTGGCAGATGCTTCGGATGTGCGCACGGCAAAAGCGCAGTTCGATTTACTGACCGATGAACAGAAAAAGAAAATCTCCGAAGCGCTGAAGAAGAAGCTGAACGATTGCTATACGGCCATTACGGACATGGAAGCAGCGAAGATCGTCTCTGACGCGATTGCTGCCCTGCCTGCAACACCGACCGTCGATGACATTGGCACAATCCGCTCCGCAGAAGAAGCCTATAACAAGTTGACAGACAATCAGAAAGGCTATCTGACGCAGCGCGAGGTCGACAAGCTCAACAACGCGGTTTCTGTTGTGTCTACGCTTGAAGTGGGCTATGTGTATGGTCTGATTGCAGCACTCCCCGCAAAGGATGCTGTGACAGCACAGGATCGCGCAAAGATTGACGCTGCACGCGCCGCATACAACAACCTGACCGAAGCGCAGCAAAAGCTGGTCAGCAATTATTCCAGACTGACCGATGCGGAAAAGGCGCTTGAAGATCTCGGTACGACCGCGATCTATGAGGAGTACCTCAGCAATGTACTCGAATACGTCAAATTGGAGACGAGCAACCCGTCTCTCGGCTCGACCTATGGCGAGTGGGCGGTTCTGGCCGAAGCCAGAGGCAACGTTAGTGCATCCGTCTGGTACGACAAATATCTGAGCAATATTGCAAAAAGTGTTGCTTCGATGAACGGCAAGCTCGATAACACCAGTACGCAGACCAAGCATACCGAGTATTCCCGCGTCATTCTGGCGCTGACCGCGCTCGGTGAGGATGCGACGAAGTTCACCGGCTCCAACGGCACGGTCTACAACCTTGTTGAACCTCTGTTTGAGAAGAACGGCAGCACCTACCGCGTTTCCGAGCAGGGCAACAACGGCACGGCATTTGCACTGATTGCACTGGATTCCGGCAACTATTACGACAATGCGACCGGCACAACTGCACGCAATGCGTGGATCAAGAGCTTGTGTGATGCACAAATCAATAATGGTGCATGGGGCATCGACACAGATTTCCCCGGCTCCAACGTTGATATGACGGCAATGGTCGTACAGGCATTGGCTCCGTATTGCAGCACGAATGCCACTGTTAAGGCTGCGGTAGATAAGGCGGTGAAATGGCTGTCTGCTGAATACCAGAAAACCGGCAATTATGGCAGCGCTGAATCCGCCGCACAGGTCATTGTCGCGCTGTCCGCGCTTGGCATTGATGCAAAGACCGACAGCAGATTCCAGCATAATGGCATCAGCGTTCTGTCGAACTTCTTGAGCTACGCGGATCCCAACTCCAAGGGATTCCTGCACGACAAGCAGCCGAACAGCACGGTCAATCAGATGGCATCTGAGCAGGCGGCCTACACGCTCGTTGCGTATGACCGCTATGTAAACGGAAGCAAGCGACTGTACGATATGTCCGACGTGACAAAACGCGAGAACGCGGATGCACAGGCTGTTATCGACATGATCAACCAGATTGGCTATGTCGATGAATCCAGCTATAACGCGATTGCGGAAGCGCGCAATGCCTACAACAAGCTCTCTGCTGCTGACAAGGAAAAGGTCACGAACTACAATACCCTGACTGCTGCCGAAACTTCGTACAAGGCAATTCTGAAGCAGAAGCAGACAGATCAGTACAAGGCATTGAAAGCGCACTATGACGATCTTCTGAACGACAAAACCAAGAAGTACGGTACCGCCGCAAAGAAGAAACTCGCAAGCATTCTCCAGCAGGCACAGACGGATATGAACGCTGCGGAATCCTGCGAGCGTGTCACGGCCATCTATGAAAAAGCTATTACTGATCTGGATGCTGTCAAGCCCGGTGATATTGAAGTCACGTTCCGTCTCATCGGCGCTTTGGAAGCAACGCAGGATGTTGACCTGACGACCGACAGCTATCTGCCCGAATATGTCACATGGGTGCCCACCACGACATATGCACTGCAAGAGAACGCTACGGTTTATGACCTCTTTACCGAAGCCATGAGCGATGCAGGCTTGCGGTATATCGGTGCGGAAAGCAACTACGTCAGCACCATCTATGCCCCGTCCTGCCTTGGTGGATACGCGCTCAGTGAGTTCACCAACGGCAAGAAGTCCGGCTGGATGTACACCGTCAACGGAACGCATCCGAATCAGGGACTCAAGAACTGGACGCTCAAGGACGGCGATGTTGTCATCTGGCACTATGTCAATGACTACTCGCACGAAGTCGCTGATTGGTTTAACGATCCGAATTACCCGTCGCTTGGCAATGGAACCTACTACAACGGCTGGCTCCGCGCTGCGGACATCAGACCCGAACAGTATGTCAATGAGCTGCTGGGTAAGATTCTGAAGGTTGGCAAGAACGGCACGGTCGAGCCAAAGCTGACATTCCAGCATATCGGCAAGTCTGTCACCTTCACATTCAAGCCGGATACCGGTTACAAGGTCAAGGACGTCAAGGTCAACGGCAAGTCTGTCGGCGCAGTCAAGACCTATACCATTGACAAGCTCACGGTATCGACCAGAATCGAAGTTGAGTTTGCGGATGGCAAGCTGCCGTTCACAGACGTACATGAAACCGATTGGTTCTACAATGATGTTCTGTTCGTCTATGAGGAAGGCTTGTTTGCCGGAACGAGCGATACGACGTTCTCTCCGAATGCAGCCATGACCCGCGCGATGCTCGTCACGGTTCTGTATCGACTGGAGGGTGAACCTGCCGTAAGCGGCAGAAGCGGATTCTCCGATGTGACGTTCAACAGCTACTATGAGGACGCTGTGACGTGGGCAGCCGACAACGGCATCGTCAACGGCACCAGCATCACGACGTTCTCTCCGAACGCAAATGTCACCCGTGAACAGATGGCGGCAATTCTGTACCGCTATGCGCAGTACAAGAAGTACAATACCGCCGCAAGCTCCAGCTTGAATGGCTTTACAGACCAAGCAAGCGTGTCCGGCTATGCCACGGCTTCGCTGGAATGGGCTGTTGCCGAAAAGCTGGTCAACGGCAGTGCAGGTAAGCTCATGCCGACCGGCAACGCCACCCGCGCACAGGTTGCAGCCATTCTCCACCGCTTTGTGGAAAATGTAGCGACCACCAAATAACACCTTGCAGCACAGGACTGCCCCCTTTGGGGGCAGCCCTGATTGCCGCATTTATAGGGGGAAATACAAATGAGAAGAATCAAACGAATTTCTGCTTGGATTCTGACCCTTGCAATCCTTTTGACGCTGACCGTTCCAGCGCTGGCGGCGTCCGGCGTCCAGAATGAAGTACAAGGCAGCGCCGCTTATATGGTGTCCGCAGTCAAATCCCCGGAGGTCGGTTCCATTGGCGGCGAATGGGCAATTATCGGTCTTGCCCGTTCTGGTTACACTGTTCCCACAAATTACTATGAAGATTACTATGCGCGCGTCGAGAAGTACGTCAAAAACTGCTCCGGCGTGCTGCATGAAAGAAAATACACCGAGTATTCCCGCGTCATCCTCGCGCTGACCGCCATTGGACGCGATCCGTCCAAGGTCGCGGGCTACAACCTTTTAATGCCGCTGGGCGATTTTGAAAAGACCATCTGGCAGGGTCTGAACGGCCCCATTTGGGCATTGATCGCGCTGGATTCCGGCAATTACGAGATTCCCAAAAATCCCGCCGCAAAAACGCAGGCAACCCGGCAACTCTACATCGATGAAATTCTGAATAGCCAGATGAAAGACGGCGGCTGGAGTCTGACCGGCACCGGAGATTCCGACGTGGACATTTCCGCAATGGCATTGCAGGCACTTGCAAAATATCAGGATCAGAAAGCGGTCAAAACCGCGACAGACAAGGCTCTGACCTACCTTTCCAAAGCGCAGGACAGCAAGGGCGGCTACGCATCGTGGGGCACGACCAACGTCGAATCCGTCGCGCAGGTCGTGGTCGCGCTCTGTGAGCTGGGGGTTTCTCTGGACGACAGCCGCTTTGTGAAAAACGGTCATACCTTGACGGATAATCTTCTCTCTTTCCGGCAGTCTAACGGCGGCTTCTACCACGTTCTCGACGGTTCGGACGGCAACAACCAGATGTCTGCGGAACAGGGCTTTTACGCTTTGGTCGCCATTGACCGCGCCGAAAACGGCAAAACCACCCTCTACCGCATGGGTGACGTGACCAAAAACACCTCGAAGCCCGCCTCGAACGTCAACAAGGGCAATGTGGACGCTTCTGTGAATGTTCCCGGCGT
>CEAH01040091.1_pt1 | contig 10378 bp, 9 predicted proteins | sample 557571 | NCBI WGS metagenome assembly CEAH01 (sample SAMEA3182092, study PRJEB8094) | gut metagenome | biome: human; feature: gut; material: Stool; isolation source: human stools | place: Canada | collected 2013-11-25
TCCGGCTTGCCGCAATTCGTGTTTTCGGAAGGAGGCGGACAGATGAATCAGGCGGAACGGGCCGGGCGGGAGCTGCGGGCCATGGACGATCTGGCCGCGCAGGATTCGTTCCTGCACCGGCTGAGCCCCCTGTCCAAGCTGTTTGTGACGATTTTTTATCTGGCCGTCGTCGTCTCCTTCCCGCGCTACCGGCTGACGGCCCTCGTGTGGATGGCGCTGTTCCCGGTCGCGGGCTATCAGCTTGCGGGCATCGCCCTGCGCACCTGCTTTCAGAAGCTGCGGCTCGTGCTGCCGCTGGTGTGCGCGGTGGGGCTGCTCAATCCGATTTTTGACCGGCAGATCGTGACGCAGATCGGCACGCTTGCCGTCTCCGGCGGCGTCGTCTCAATGCTGACGCTGGTGATGAAGGGCGTTTTCTGCCTGCTCGCGTCGTTCCTGCTCATGGCCACCACGACGATCGAGGAGATCTGCCGCGCCCTTCGGCAGCTGCACCTGCCGAAGACGATCACGAGCCTGCTGCTGCTGACGTTCCGGTATATCGGGGTCCTGCTCTCCGAGGTCTCCGTCATGCAGGAGGCCTACAGCCTCCGCGCGCCGGGGCAGAAGGGCGTGCATATCTCCGCCTGGGGCTCGTTCCTCGGTCAGCTGCTGCTGCGCAGCATGGACCGGGCGGAGGCGCTGTATGAGAGCATGGAGCTGCGCGGCTTCTGCGGGGATTTCTCCTACGCCGTCCGCCGCAAAGGCTCGGCCGCGTCCTGGCCGTATGCGATCTTGTGCCCGGCGCTGATGCTGCTGCCGCGGCTGGTCGATCTGTCCGCGCTCGCGGGCTCCCTATTTGTCTGAAAAGAGGCGAAGATGATGCTGGTTTTTGATCATGTCTGTGTATTCTACGGCGATACGCCGGTTTTGCGGGAGCTGTCGTTTCAGATCTGCAGCGGCGAGCAGGTCGGGCTCATCGGCGCCAACGGCGCGGGTAAATCCACGCTCATGAAGGCCGCGCTCGGTCTGCTTCCCTATACGGGCAGCATCACCGTGGACGGCATCCCGGTCACGCGGAAGACCCTCCCGGAGGTGCGCCGGAAGCTCGGCTATGTGCTGCAGGACGCCGACAACCAGATGTTCATGCCCACCGTGCTCGACGATATGGTCTTCGGCCCCATGAACTACGGCCTGAGCCGCGCCGCCGCCGAACAGCGGGCGGAGGAAACGCTCGCGGAGCTGCACATGGAATATCTCCGCGACCGGCACAACCATAAAATGTCCGGCGGCGAAAAGCGGATGGCCGCCGTCGCGACCATCCTCGCCATGCAGCCGCAGATGCTGCTGATGGACGAGCCGTCCACCGCGCTCGACCCGCGCAACCGCCGCACGCTCATCCGCGTCCTGCGGCAGCGGCCGGAGACGAAGCTCATCGCCTCGCACGACCTCGATCTGGTGCTGGAGACCTGCAGCCGCGTGCTGCTGCTTGCCGGCGGGCGTCTGGCCGCCGACGGCGCGGCAGGGGAGATCCTGCGTGACCGGACGCTGCTGGAGGAAAACGGGCTGGAGCTGCCGCTGTGTCTGGCGGGCGTGCCGGACGGGATCTGAGCGCGGGCCGCGGCCGATTCTCTTGCAATTTCCGCGCGCATACCGTATAATGTTGGAAGCCGGAAGAAAGAAAACCGAAAACGTGGAAATGACAGAAAGGATCGTGTTTTTATGGATCGTGCAGAATTAAAAGCCCGGGCGCGGGCGCAGCTCGGCGGCGGGATCTTCCAGAACCTGTGGATGATGGGGCTGGCGGTGTGCCTGCTGATCGGCCTGATGGAATCGGCAGCCGCGGGGATCTTGCCCGGCATCGGCGCACTGATCGTGGTCGGGCCGCTGGAATACGGCATGGCCTTTATTTTCCTCAAGCAGGCGCGGGATCACCAGCCGGTGCAGCTGGGCGACATGTTCCGCGGCTTCCAGGATGATTTCGGCGGGACGTTCCTCATCGGCCTCATGACGTCGCTCTTTACTTTCCTGTGGTCGCTGCTGTTCGTCATCCCCGGCATCGTCAAGATGTATGCCTATTCCATGGCCTATTATATCAAGCTCGACCACCCCGACTACGGCTGGAAGGCCTGCATCGATGAGAGCCGCCAGCTGATGGACGGCCACAAGTGGGAAAAGTTCGTGCTGGATCTGAGCTTCCTCGGCTGGATCATCGTGGGTTCCCTGTGCCTCGGCGTCGGCACGCTCTGGGTCACGCCGTATATGGAGGCGACAAACGCGCAGTTCTACGAATACGTCCGCTGCTGCCCGCGTATGGAGCAGTAATTGCATGAAAAAAGCGCCTGCCGCTGCTGCGGCAGGCGCTTTTCGTCTCTTTTTATTTCCGGATCGAAAGCTCCAGCAGGGCCAGCGCCTCCTGCAGGTGACTGTAGAACCCGGCGGCCGTGCGCGGCAGGGGCTGCTGCTCCTGATACCAGTCGCACTGCTCGAGCTCCGTATTGCCGAGCGTCCGGGCCAGACCCGCGCCGAGCCCGATGGCCTCGGCGTAGGGGAGGATGCGGTAGAAATACTGGCTGTCCTGCGCGAGCCGCGAGAGCAGCTGGCTCTGCGTGACGCGGCGCAGGAAGCGGCGGTAGCTCATCGCCTGCGTGACGATCTCGTCGCCGAAGGCCGTCCGCCTGCCGCCGTGGAGCGTCAGAAGCCCGAGCAGCACCAGACACACGATCACGAGCAGCACGGCGAGCAGACCCTCGCCGAACTGCGCGAGCGTCAGAAGCGCCACCGCGGCCAGCGCCGCGAGCGCCACAAACAGCTTTTTCCCTTGATAATACGCCGACGGCGCATGCAGGATCACGGCGCTCAGCGCGCCGCCGATCAAAAACGCGGCGATCAGCAGCAGCCAGCGTACAAAGCCCGCGGGCAGCAGCGGACTTGCCGCCTCGGCCGCAGCCAGTGCGCCTGCAAGCAGACCGAAGGCCCGCGCGAGGAGCGGATTGCCGCTCGACTTGCGGTAGAGCTTGCGGACCCAGTAGCGCCGCAGCACCGCGTCCGCCTTTTCCGCCGTGCGCTTGTACAAAAGGCTCGCGCCCTCGCACACGTCGCCCTGCGAAAACAGCATCTGAAACAGCCGCACCTCTGCCGGGCGGCGCTCATTGCCCATGTCCACGCGGCGGCGCAGCGCGACGCGGCCGTTTTTCCCACAGAAGATCGTCAGATACCCGAGGCTCGCCCAGTGGCAGACCAGCATGTTGAACTGGATCGGCCCGCCGCCGACCAGAAACGGCATATCGCACGGCAGCGCCGCGTCCGGCGGGAGCCTCCGCGTCGAGGTGCGGATGGGTGCGCTGCGCAGCGTGACGAACCAGTAGCCGAACGCCAGCGCCAGCAGCGCCACGATGACGGCCATGCCGACCCAGCTGAAGGAGAGCGCGGTGTATGCGCCCGAAAAATAGCTCTTGTCGAGCGTCAGCGTCATGTCCAGCGACTCATGGTCCTTGAGCCCGGTGGCGATCGTACCGCTGATGAGCGATTCGGATACGTCCAGATCGATATAGTCCGAGATCACGTCGCTGTAATACCCGCTGACGAAGGCGGGGTAGCCCTCAAACGGCTTCGGCATGGTCACGGTGAACTGATACCGGCTGATGGGGTAGGCCCATTTCGCGCTCAGCAGCGGCAACTGCAGCGTCTGCACGCCGTCGGCCTCGCTGACGAGGCCGGAGACCGTGTACAAAACCGTGAACGACCGCGTGCCGGTAAAGCCCGACGCGTCGCTCAGCACGAGCACCGGGCAGTCGCCGTCGGTCTGCTTCTGCGCGTCGTAGCCGGCGACGGAGGCCTTCTTCGCGCCCGGGACGAGCGGGAAGCGCAGCTGCGTCTGCGCGCCGTCGATCTCCATGGTGAAGGTCTGCGTGACCTGGCACGCGCCGCTGCCGGTCAGCGTGCAGTCGGTTTTCATATCGGAAATGGCGGGCTCCGCCGCGACCACCGTCGTACAGAGCGCCAGAAGGCAGGCCAGCAGAAGCAGCAGCCGTTTCATGTGATCACCTCAGCTCAGGGAAACCCGGCGCATCCCGCAGCCGGAGAAATTCCCGTGTCTTTTTTCTAAATTTACCACAATTCCGCCCGATTTGCAACCGGGTCTGCCCAAAGCATAAAAAACGGATACGCCAGGCAGGCGTATCCGTAATTCTTATTATCCGTTCAGCCGGCGGATGTAGCCGCTGCCGCAGACCTGGCTGTAGTAGACCGCGTCGCCCACGGCGAACGTGTCTGCCTGGCTGAAGGCCTGCACCTCGTAGCTCTGGCCGCCAACGTCGACGGTCAGGGGGCTCGTCGCGGTGACGGTCGCCGGACGGCTGGTCGTCACGAGGACGACGTCGAAGGCGTTGTCGCCGTCATGGTCGATCACGGTGATCTTGTCGTTGGCGGTCACGGCGTTCAGGATCTCCTTGGACGAGCGGGCGTAGTTGTAATAGTACTCCGTCTCGTCCGTCAGCCGGAAGCCGCCGCCCTGGCAGATCTCCTTGAGCTGCGAAGCGTCGGCAAAGGTGTAGTAGATCTCGTCGACCGCGTAGCAGGGCACGCCGAAGACCTTCCCGTCCTTCACGTAGATATCGACGCTGCGGCCGAGCAGACTCAGGTCTGTCGAGACCTGGAACGCCTTGTGTCCGGCGAGCTTGCTCGTCCCGGCGGGCAGGGGAGAGGAGCCGGTCAGATCGGCGCACTCATTGCCGGTCAGCGTCGCGGTATAGCGGGTCAGGCCGAAGCGGATCTCGAGATACGACATCGGGTTCATCAGCGCGTCGAGCACGTAGCGCTGCACACTGTTCTCACTGGCGTTGGCCACCTTCGGGCAGAGCGTGGCGTTGTAGATGAGCAGGCACGCGTTGTCGCGCGTGGCGTCTTCTTCATATCCGGCGGTCAGACCCGCGTAGATGCCCTTTTCAAATGCGTCCTGGTCGACGTTCTGCGCCCAGCCCGCGCCGACATAGCGCGCGCTGTCTTCCCCGAGCAGGACGAGCAGCATCTTTGCCAGCTCCCGCAGCGTCACATGATCGGCGGGGCGGAAGCGGCCGCTGCTGCCGGCGACGATCTCGTTCTGCGCGCAGTAGGCGATGAACGGCAGCGCCCAGGACTCGGATACGTCATAGAACGGGACGGGGGCATTCTGCCCTTGGGCCTCGGCGTCCGCGTCGGCGAGCAGGGCCATGAGCTTGGCGACCTCTTCGCGGCGGATCAGCTTGTCCGGGCCGAAGCTGCCGTCCGAATAGCCGGCGACGAGACCGAGGTCGGCGAGCATCCGCACGGCGTTGTAGTTCCGGATCGTGCTCCGGTCGGTAAAGTCTGTGGGCTCGGCCGCGGCGCAGGGCAGGATCAGCAGCCCCGCAAGCACAGCCGCAAGCAGCAGACAGAGAAACTTTTTCAAGACGTCAGCCTCCTTCCGGCCGGGAAAATGACAAAGCGGTCATTCTTCCCATAAAGAATCGTTGCACCCAGTATAAGCGGCGGCTGGCAAGATTGCAATACAATGGGAGCTTTTGTAACAAAACTGTAATGAAGTCCGGTAAAATCCGGATATTGCTGGCAAATCACGCCGTTTTTGTGCAGAAAACGCGGGCGGACCCGGCTGGGCCCGCCCGCTTGCGCGCGATGTTCAGTGGATGTTCACGATCTCATATTCGTCGGAGCCGAGCCCGAGCTTTTTGCCGTGCTCGATCATGTCCTGCCAGTGCGTGTTGTCATGCGCGGCGTGGAAGCGGTCGCAGTCGTGCTCGAGCTGCAGGTCCGTGATGGCGCAGTTCGGCATGACGGGCTGGCGGTTGACAGCCTCGGCGCAGGCCAGATCCAGGGCGACCGGGTCGGCGGAGGCAAACATGCCGACGTCGGGGACGATGGGCACGTCGTTTTCCGCGTGGCAGTCGCAGTTGGGCGAGATGTCGCGGACGATGTTGATGCAGTAGCTCGGGCGCCCGTCCAATACGGCCTTGGCGTACTCGGTGATCTTACAGTTGAGGATCTTCTCGCTCGAGTCAAGGCCCGGCCGGATGGCGTCCTTGGGACAGATCGCGATGCAGCGGCCGCAGCCGGTGCAGGCGTCATGGTCGATATGGCACTTTTTGTCCGCGATCCGCGGGCCGTTGTGGGCGCAGATCTTCGCGCACGCACCGCAGCCGACGCAAAGATCGGTCTGCACATACGGCTTGCCGTCGGCGTGCATGGCCATCTTGCCCGCGCGCGAGCCGCAGCCCATGCCGATGTTCTTGAGCGCGCCGCCGAAGCCCGCATGCTCATGACCCTTGAAATGCGCCAGCGAGATGAAGATATCGGCGTCCATCACGGCGCGGCCGATGCGTGCGGTCTTGCAGTATTCGCCGCCCACGACCGGGACCTCGATATCGTCCGAGCCCTTGAGCCCGTCGGCGATGATGACGTGACAGCCGGTGGAGAACGGGGAATAGCCGTTGAGATATGCGGTATCCATGTGCTCCAGCGCGTTTTTGCGGCTGCCGACGTAGAGCGTGTTGCAGTCGGTGAGGAAGGGCTTGCCGCCGCGCTCCTTGACGAAATCGGCGACGACCTTGGCATAGTTGGCGCGCAGGAACGACAGATTGCCGAGCTCGCCGAAATGCAGCTTGATGGCGACGAATTTGCCGTCAAAATCGATCTTTGAGAACTCCGATTTTTCCAGCAGCTTCCGGAGCTTGTCGAGCTGGCTGACGCCCAGACGGCAGCGGAAATCAGTAAAAAAGACCTTGGATGCAGACATGGAAGATTCTCCCCTTTTGGATGATTTTCTTTCGATGTTTTCTATGATATTACACCGCCCGGAATTTGTCAACGCAGCCCGGAGGCTGTAAACAGGTAGTTCTGCAGGCTGAACCCGGCCGTAAACGGCCGCATGAAGTTCCAGTAGCCGAGGCCCAGAAGTCCGTATTCCGGCAGAAGGGCGAACTTCGCCTGCGCGCTGCGCACGTCCTCGAACCAGACCTCGTGCGGCTGCCCGGCTTCGTCCAGGTACGTGAAATACGGCGTCTGCGACTGCGTGTCGAACTGGATCTCGGCGCCGTACTGCGCGGCGAGCAGCGGCGCAGCCTCATTGCCGATCGACTGCGCCCGCGTCGCGCCCGCGGTGAACGGCAGCGTCCAGTCATAGGCGTAGTTCGGAAAGCCCAGCAAAATTTTAGCGGCGTCCATCTGCGTCAGCGCAAACTCCACCACCCGCCGCACCGCCCCCACCGGCGCCACCGCCATCGGCGGCCCATAGGTGTAGCCCCATTCATATGTCATCAGCAGCACGGCGTCGCTGGCGGTGGAGAGGGAGGCGTAGTTGTGGCCTTCGTAGAGGGTGCCGGGCTGGGCGGCGGAGGTTTTGGGGGCCAGGGCGGTGATGAGGGGCAGGCCGTAGGGGGCGAGCGTATCGCGGAGCAGCTGGATAAACGCCGCGTAGGGCTCCGCCAGGTCCCGGCCGAGATACTCAAAATCCACGTCGAGGCCCTCATAGCCCTTTTCCAGCATCGTCTGCAGCACGTTGGCCGCGAGCGTCTGCTGCAGGGCCGGATCCCGCAGCAGCGCAGCTGCCTGCGCGGCGGAGAAGGTCCCGGCGGCTGTGAGCGTCGACAGGTGCAGCAGCGGCTGCACGCCGCAGGCTCCGGCCAGTGCCAGCAGCCGCTCGTCGTCCATCGGCACCAGCGCGCCTTCCGCCGTAAAGCCGTAGGTGAACGGGGCCAGCGCCCCGGCATACGGCAGAATGCCGCGCAGCACGCGTTCGGACACATTCGGATAGGCATAGCCGCTGACGACCGCGGGGCGGCGCGCGGCCTGCTCGAGCTGGGTCACGAGGATCTGGCCGGGGTAGATCCGGTCGGAGCCGGAAAGGTTCGGGTTCATCCGGTACAGGGAAGCTACATCCGTCCCGGCGCTTGCGGCGATGGACGTGAGCGTGTCGCCGGGCTGCACGGTCACGGTCTGTTCCGGGTACAAGACCAGAAGACTCTGACCGACGGCCAGCCGGTACGGCTCCTGCAGGCCGTTGTACCGCGCGAGAAAGCCGGGCGCGAGCCCCAGCGCCCGACCGATCGAAAAGAGCGTATCGCCGGGCTTTACCACATAGATCTGCATACGATCACCTCGCAAAACCCTATGCGCCGGGCGGCGCTTGTGTTCCGGGTTTTTCTGTGGTATAAATATTGCGAAAAAATGCGGAAAAACCGGAGATAATAAGGAGTAGTACCATGAGACCGGAAGAACTTGGCGCGTGGCAGGCGCTTTTGCAGGAGGAATTTGAAAAGCCGTACTGGCGGACGCTCGCAGAGCGGGTGGACGCGGCCTACGCCGTGTCCACGGTCTATCCACCGCGGGAGGCGCTGTTTGCCGCCTTCCGCATGACGCCGCCGGAGGCAGTACGGGTCGTGATCCTGGGGCAGGACCCGTATCACGAGCCGGGGCAGGCCAACGGGCTGGCCTTTTCCGTGAAGCCGGGCGTGAAGCTGCCGCCGTCGCTGCGCAATATCCTGACGGAGCTGCAGGCGGACTGCGGTGTGACGCCGCCGGAAAGCGGCGATCTGACTGCCTGGGCGCGGCAGGGCGTGTTTCTGCTCAACAGCAGCCTGAGCGTGGAGGCGGGCAAGGCGGCCAGCCATCAGGCGTTCGGCTGGCAGACGTTCACCGACGCCGCCGTGCGCGCCGTCGCTGCGCTGCCGCAGCCGGTGGCCTTCGTCCTCTGGGGCGGCCACGCGCAGAAGAAGGCGGCCCTCGCCGCGGACAGTCCGTATCCCCGCCTCGTGCTGCAGGCGCCGCATCCGAGTCCGCTGAGCGCCTACCGCGGCTTCTTCGGCAGCCGCCCGTTTTCGAAGATCAACGCCTTTCTGGAGTCTGCCGGCAGCCGCGCGATCGACTGGCGGCTGTAGGCGTGTAAGAATCACCAAAAATGGAGCGCCGCAAAGGGAAAATTTTTTTCACGAAAATCTTGATTTTTTTCTGAAAAACAGTTGAAATCTGTGACGTTCTGTCATAGAATATGCTTGCTTGCCGGGAAACGGCGGGCAAGGAGTTTTTCACATGCTGCATGTTGTATTGGTTGAACCCGAGATCCCGGCCAACACCGGAAATATCGCGCGCACCTGCGCCGCGACCGGCAGTGTCCTGCATCTCGTGAAGCCCCTGGGCTTTGACATTTCCGACAAGGCGGTCAAGCGCGCGGGGCTCGACTACTGGCACCTGGTAGACGTTCGGGTGTATGAGGATCTGGACGATTTCTTTGCAAAGAATCATCCGTCCTGCCTGCGCCTGTTTTCCACAAAGGCGCCCCGCCGCTACGACGAGGCCGATTACCCCGACGGGACCTATCTGTTCTTCGGCAAGGAGACCAGAGGTCTGCCGGAGGATCTTCTCGCCGCGCACTATGACAGCTGTGTCCGCATCCCTATCCGCGCGGAGGCGCGGAGCCTCAATCTCAGCAATTCCGCTGCCATCGGCGTGTTTGAAGCGCTGCGGCAGCAGCAATTCCCACACCTGAAGACCGAAGGAAAAATGGCCGACTGGAACCGGTAAACAAGCGGGCTGCCCCCGCCATCAAATAAGGAGGAACATCTATGAACTACAACAAGAAGTCTGTTGAAGATATCGACGTCGCGGGCAAGCGCGTCCTTTGCCGCTGCGACTTTAACGTCCCCACCAAGGACGGGAAGATCACGAGCGACAAGCGCATCGTCGCCGCGCTGCCGACCATCCAGTATCTCGTGAAGCACAATGCCCGCGTCATCCTCTGCTCCCACATGGGCAAGCCCAAGGGCGAAGTGAAGCCGGAGCTGAGCCTGCAGGTCGTGGCCGACCGTCTGTCCGAACTGCTGGGCCAGCCGGTCAAGATGGCCAAGGACGTCGTAGGCGAGAGCGCACAGGCGCTGGCCGCCTCCCTCAAGGACGGCGAGGTCATGCTGCTCGAGAACACCCGCTTTGAAAAGGGCGAGACCAAGAACGACCCCGAGCTTTCCAAGAAGCTCGCTTCCATGGCTGACATTTTCGTGAACGATGCCTTCGGCACTGCGCACCGCGCGCACGCCTCCACTGCCGGCGTTGCCGACTATCTGCCCGCCGTCTGCGGCTATCTGGTGCAGAAGGAAGTTTCCATCATGGGCAAGGCCCTGGCCGATCCGGAGCGTCCGTTCGTCGCCATCCTCGGCGGCGCGAAGGTCTCCGACAAGCTGAACGTCATCAACAACCTGCTCGAGAAGGTCGATACCCTCATCATCGGCGGCGGTATGGCCTATACCTTCGTCGCGGCCAAGGGCTACGGCATCGGCAAGAGCCTGTTTGACGCAGAGAAGGTCGACTATTGCAAGGACATGATGAAGAAGGCCGAGGAGAAGGGCGTCAAGCTCCTGCTCCCGATCGACACCGTCGT
>CEAH01010439.1_pt1 | contig 10256 bp, 9 predicted proteins | sample 557571 | NCBI WGS metagenome assembly CEAH01 (sample SAMEA3182092, study PRJEB8094) | gut metagenome | biome: human; feature: gut; material: Stool; isolation source: human stools | place: Canada | collected 2013-11-25
GCCACTGAAGACTGAAAAGGATGTGTGATTACATGAAAGAACTGATTTATGAGTACATGGATCCAAAATCCACGCTTGAACAAATTCAGGAAGCTTGCAAAAAGGCGCTTTCTGAGAAGTATGCGGGGCTGTGTGTGCCGCAGTGGTTTGTATCAACGGCAAAGCAGGCACTGAATGGTGCGGCAAAGGTTGTAACAATTGTCGGTCTGCCGGGAGGTACGACATCTTCCTTTGCAAAATATGCAGAAGCCAAGCAGGCGGTTGCAAATGGTGCAGACAGCGTCCTTGTTACAGTAAATATGGATATGTGCGCCAATGGTGACTTTGCTGCTGCAAAAAATGATCTGATTGCTTCTATGGCACCTGCAAAAAAGCACAACTGTGCAGCTGCGATTCTTGATGCAGCGGCACTCACAAAAGAACAGCTAGTTGAGGCGGGAAAATTCTGCATGGATGCCGGAGCCAAAACCGTCTATGTGACCAACGCTTGCGATAAATGTATGGAAGCGCTGCTTGCAGCAGGCATTGAGGCAGGCACGTTTGGACTGCACACCGTTGCATCCGCGAGAATTTGCGTTACCCCGGCGGGCTGATGCGACACGAAGTAACATTATAAAAGGAGGAACCATACATGAAAGCAGTTGTAAAGTACGGCTACGGTAAGGGCGAAACCGAATTACGTGATGTGCCGATTCCTGAAATCGGCGATGATGATCTGCTCGTCGAAGTCAAGGCAGCAGGCGTTTGCGGCTCCGACATCGCGTTTGACAACGGACAGCATAAGGAAATCCTGAATCCTCCTGTGATCCTCGGCCATGAGTTTTCCGGTGTGGTCGCTAAGGTCGGCAAGAACGTGACAAAGTGGAAGGTCGGCGATCGCGTTGTTTCTGATAACACTGGCGAGGTTTGCGGCGAGTGCTACGCCTGTAATACAGCTGACTTCCTGTCCTGCCCTGAGCGCAAAGGCATCGGCTACGGCATGGACGGCGGCTTCACTAATTATGTAAAGATTCTTGGTAAAACACTTGCACGTGTCCCGCATAGCTTGATGCGGATTCCTGATTGCATGAGCTTTGAAGAAGCGGCAATTCTCGACCCGGCCTGCAACGGCTATATGGCAGTTGTGCAGGAGGCGAAGGTCATGCCCGGCGATTTTGTCGCGGTGTTCGGCGTTGGCGCATTGGGACTGTTCTCCATTCAGGCAGCCCGCGCGGCAGGCGCTGCAAAAATCATTGCAATTGCACTTTCTTCCGATGGCGAAAGCCGGTTTGAGATGGCTCGTCATTGTGGTGCCACGCACGTTGTTAAGTCCGATATTGAAGACTGCCGGGAAACCGTCATGAAGATTACAAATGGCGAAGGTGTTAGCTGTGTTGTTGATGCCGCTGGCGTGAATGTGGTTATGAAGTCTTGCTTGTCAATCGTCCGCACGGCGGGCATCATTGTCAAAATCGGCTACGATCATAATCCGTATAACAATTCCCTTGATCCGTTTATCGACGGCGCAATCGCACTTAAGGGTCATTTCGGATACGACTGGGTTTCTTGGCGGAATGTCATGAATCTGGTTGAAGCTGGTAAGTTCGATATGAAGTGCATGATTTCGCATAAAATGCACGTTTCGGAATTCCGTGAGGCGTTTGACATGGTTCGCCGTAAGGAATCCATCAAAATCATTCTCTATCCTGAGGCACTGTAAGAAGGAGGGTTCACTTTGGAAATTTATATTTGCGCTGACTTTTCCCAAGATGGCATTGAGCTGCTGCGTGCAGCAGGTCACACGGTTCGAACCGGCGGTTGGGGATATACCAGCGAAATTCTGACAGAGGACGAAATGATCCGCGAGCTTGGAAACGCCGAAATCTTATTCGTAGGATATGAACCAATCACGCGCAAAGTTCTGGAAAACTCGCACCTGAAAGCTGTTTTCTCGATTCGGGGCGGCGCTCGTGCAAACATTGATGTGGACGCAGCGACGGAATTGGGAATCCCTGTTTTCTGCACATTTGGACGTGAGGCATTACCGGTTGCCGACTTTACGATGGGACTAATCCTGAGCCTTGCTCGTAAAATCGCGCGTGCCAATGCCGAACTGCATGAAGGTGTGTTCACTGCACCTGCTGGCGATTTCGGCAGCGACAAGGATGTTATCTGGGACATGAATCCCGAAGGTCCATGGCAGTCTCGCAAAGGCATCGAGCTTGAAGGTAAGACGCTTGGCCTCATTGGTTTTGGCACTGTTGGCAAACAGGTGGCACAGCGTGCGAAGGGCTTCGATCTGGATGTACTTGTTTATGACCCGTATCAGAGTGCAGAAGCAATTGCCGCACATGGCTGCAAGAAAGTCGAACTGAATGATCTGCTGTCTGCGGCAGATATCATCAGTTTCCATGCAAAGGTCTCCGATGCAAATAAGAATATGATCAGCTATGAGCAGTTTAAGCTGATGAAGCAGGGCGTATTTATTGTCAACACCGCTCGAGCCGGTCTTATGGATGAGCAGGCACTCCGTGAAACGCTGCGTAGCGGCAAACTCGGTGGTCTGGCACTCGATGTTTTCCATGCTGAACCTGTGAAACGTGACGACGAATACTTCTCCTATCCCAATGTTATTCTCACGCCGCATATTGCGGGTTCTGGCCGTGATGTTATTTATCTGCAATCCGTCATGCTGGTCAACGACCTGATGTTCTATCTTGCTGGTGGTCAGCCGCGTACTGTTGTTGACAAAGCTGTTTTTGAAAAGTAAGGGGGATTTGCTATGGCACTGGTAAAGACAACCGATATGCTTGCAGATTGCAAAGCCAAAAAATATGCTGTCGGTGCATTTAATATTAACGGGCTCGATCAGCCGCAGGCGCTGATTCGCCGTGCGGAAGAACTCGGTTCGGCGCTGATTGTCGTAGAACCCGGCGTTATTGAAAAATACGTTAATTTTGAGGATTTTGTTGCTGTTACGAAACGGGCAGCCCGTGATGCGAAGATTCCTGTCTCTATTCATTTGAGTCACGGTCTCGATCTGGAGCAGGTGGAACGAGCGGTTAAGGCAGGTTTTACATCTGTCATGTACGACGGCTCGAAGTTCTCGTTCGAAGAAAATGTTGAGAATACGCGTAGAGCTGTTGAAATTGGCCATAAATACGGTGTCGCAGTTGAGGGTGAACTTGGCGCGCTCGGTTCGAGCTTTGTCGATATTTCCGAAACGATGACCGACCCAGAGAAAGCCCGAGAGTTTGTGGCGCGTACCGGTGTCGATATTCTGGCCGTTTCCATCGGCAATTCGCATGGATTCTACAAAGGTGTGCCGCATCTGGATTTTAAGCGTCTTGCGGAAATTCGCGAGGCCATTAAGGATTATCCCTGCTATCTGACGCTTCATGGCGGCAGCGGTATTTCCAACGAGGGGTTCCGTGCCTGCATCGCCGAGGGAATCACAAAGATTTGCATCTATACCGAAATGTGCTCGCTCGGTCGTGGGGACGTGGAAACGTGGCTGAAAGAGCATCCGACGTATACCGGCAACTACGACACCTGCGATATGGTTGCCGCTGCGCTTCACGGCTTCACCACGTCCGAAGAGCATTGCATGAAGATTTTTGGCAGCGCTGATCGGAATCCGTCTATTACTGCAATTACGGACGCAGTTCCGGAGAACCACGATGTTGGACCGGCATATCCGTCATTGGTTGCAGAGAATCCGAACTTCCGTTATACAGGAAAGTTCTGGAACGAAATCTGAGCATTTATAGGAAGGAGCAGCCATTATGTGGTTTATGGGCATCGACATGGGAACATCCGGTTGCAAGGCCGTTGTGTTTGACGAACATTGGAATATTGCTTGTCAAGCGTACCGCGAATATCCGATGCATTTTCCGGGCGAAGGTTTTTTGGAACTAGACGCGGAACTTGTCTGGGAGAATATTCGTGCGGTCATTTGCGAGGTAAATCAGAAATCCGCGCAGCCGGTCGGTGCTTTGGCCGTATCTGCCATCGGCGACGTGATCATTCCCGTGGGGAAAGACGGAACTCCTGTGCGCTGCTCTATTGTGGACTTTGACGCACGCGGCGGAGCGCAAATTGAACGATTCGCCGCGTGCTATGGGCCGCAGGCTTTCTTCAATACGTGTGGTATGCCGCCACTTTACATCGGAAGTTTGGCTAAAATCCTCTGGATTCAGCAGCATGAGCCGGAAATTTATGAGCGTGTGGCGCGTTGGGCAACCTACGAAGACTATATCGTACAAAAGCTGGGACTCGCGCCTGTGGCAAGTTATTCGGAAGCTGCAAGAACAATGTTGTTTGACATCCGCAAACGCGATTGGGCAGATGAAATACTCAAAAGAATCCCGTTGGAGCGAGATATGCTCCCAAAGACGGCTCCGTCTGGCACGTTGATCGGGCAACTTTCGGAAGAAAAGATGCAAGAACTCGGTTTCCGGGCACCGGTTAGCGTTGTAACGGGTGGCCACGACATGGTTTGTGCTGCTGTTGGAGCAGGACTTGACGAAACACAGCCAGAGGAAGCTGTCGATATTGCCGGAACCATTGAGGGGCTTGTTTGTGCAATGCCGCAGGCGAATACGTGCCAAGCAATGCTGGAAAATCTGTTCCCGTGTTACCCCGCGACCAGTGGCTATGTGACTTTTTCGGTCAACTTGACAGCTGGCTGCATCGTTCGTTGGTATAGGGACAGAATCAACCCTGAAGAATACGCTTGGTGCAAGGCAAACGGGAAAAACTTCTACGAATATATGCAGCGTGAAGCAGACCCCAGCACACCGGGACAGCTACTGTTCCTCCCGCATTTTTCAGGCAGCGGTAATCCGTTTTTCTGTGCTGATGGTCTGGGCGCTATGTATGGTTTGACACTTGATACGCGTCGTGAGGATATTGCACGCGCAATGGTCGAGGGGCTTGCATATGAACTGCGGCTGCATTTGGAGGCGTTTGAACGTGCAGGAATTCAGTTGCGTGCGATTCGTTCGGTCGGCGGCGGTGCAACCATAGATTCTCAGCTGCAATTGAAAGCAAATATTACAGGTCTTCGCGTTGTGAAGGGGGCAGTGGCAGAGTCATCTGCCCTTGGTGCTGCTGCATACGCAGCTTGCGGTATTGGTGCGCTCAGCAATCCGGCACAAGCCTATTACACAGTCCGGGAAAAAGAAACTGTGTTTGAACCAGACAAAGCCGCTCATGCGCGTTTTGCCAGTCAGTTTGCGCAATATAGGCGACTTGCCTATGCCATAAACGGACTGGATGCCTGCCGAACGCAAAGCGCAGGCAACAGGTAAAGGAGGAATTCCAGATTGGACGAATACATTCTCGAAATGCAAAACATCGGTAAAACATTTTCCGGTGTAAATGTCCTCCGAGACATCAATATTCAATTAAAAAAGGGCGAAGTGCTGGCCTTAATGGGCGAAAATGGTGCAGGCAAATCTACACTGATAAAGATTATCAGCGGCTATCATCAGCCGGACGTGGGCGGAGAAATTCGCGTGCATGGAAAGCCTGTCTCGTTCCAGAAGCCCAAAGATTCTATGGATGCACATATTCATACAATCTATCAGGAACTGACACTGTGTCCGGATATGACGGTTGCGGAAAACATCGTGATCGATAAGCAGGACCGTTTTCCTGGTATTCTGACGCATAAGCGGCAGTATGTTGAACTCGCACGTGAGGCACTGACCCGACTGGGACAGGACATCAATCCAAACGCATATGTCCGAGAGCTGTCCATCGCACAGCAGCAAATCGTTGAAATTGCCAAGGCTATTTCAGCAGAAGCGGAGATTATCATCATGGACGAGCCTACGTCGTCCATTTCTGAAAAAGATGCTGAGCGGCTTTTGAAAATCGTGTGCGATTTGCGGGCGGAAGGGATGTCAATTATTTACATTTCACACCGTATGCACGAAATTTTCCAGATTGCAGACCGCATCTGCGTTTTGCGCGATGGCAGTCACGTGGCGACAGTGGAAGCTAGGGACACGACACAGCAAGATTTGATCAACATGATGGTCGGCAGAAGTCTGGAGAACGTCTACGTCAAGGCGGGTGTTGAACTGGGCGACGTGGTGCTTGAGGTAAAAAATCTCTGCTCTGATGCGTTTGAAGACGTATCGTTCACGGTACGACGCGGAGAAATTTGCGGCATTGGCGGTTTGGTCGGCGCAAAGCGAACAGAGATTCTGGAGTGCTTGTTTGGTATGCGTCCGATTACTAGCGGCGAAATATTTGTATATGGAAAACCATACCGACCGCGCTGTGAAAAAGACGCCATTGCGCAGGAAATTGCGTTCGTCACCGAGGATCGAAAGAAAAACGGTCTCGTTCTCTGTTTACCTGTCCTAGACAATACAAACATTGTTAATGCAGACAAAATCTGCTCAAATCATGGGCTTCTAAACTACAAAATGTTCCGCAGCATCGCCGAGAAGTACCGCAATGCGCTAAAGATTCGTTTGGCAAATGTGAACCAACCGGTATCCACGCTGTCCGGCGGTAATATGCAAAAGGTTGTCATCGCAAAATGGATGGAAATGAATCCGCAGATCATTCTTTTCGATGAACCAACGCGCGGTATTGATATCGGCGCAAAAGCCGAGATCTACAGTATTATGTCTGAGTTTGCGAAAAAGGGCGCAGCAATTGTTATGGTCTCGTCCGAAATGCCAGAACTGATCAGCGTTACGGATAAAATTGTCGTGATGTGCGAGGGTCGCATGACAGGCGTCGTACCGCACGCAGAAGCAACCCAGGAGGGAATCATGCTGCTTGCGTCCACAAGACGTGCGCAGGAAGGAGTATAAGAGATGAACAAACGAAGAAGCATCGGCCAGATTCTGGTTGATTTCCGCACGATTCTTATTTTGATTGTGCTTGTGGCCATATTTACCTATCTCAAACCGGTTTTCCTGTATGGCAGCAACCTGCTGAGTATGCTCAAGCGTATGAGCTATGTGGCTATTACTGCCTTTGGCATGACCTTCCTGTTAACGCTTGGCGTGTTTGATATGTCGGCTGGTTCTCTGGCCGCGTTGACCGGCGTTGTGTTGGCATACGGCTTGAATAAGGGTGTCTCTGTAGCTGTCATGCTTCCGGCGGTAATCGTTATGGCGGTGCTTTGCGGACTACTGAATGGCATTATCATTGTCAAGGGTAAGATTCCTGCATTTCTTACGACACTTGCGACGATGAATATCCTGCGCGGTCTTGCACAGACCATCACATCAGGTCGAACCGTATCTATCAAGATCAAGGGGCTTACGGATTTCTTCGGAAACGGCATGGTCTTCGGCGTAATTCCGACACCGGTAATCATTATGCTTGTCTTCTTTGCAGTTGCGTTGTTCCTGTTTTACAAAACAAAGCTTGGTTTTTATTGCCGCTGCATCGGCGGAAACGGAGAGTCGGCGAAGGTTGCCGGTATTGCTGTAGACAAAATCCAGATGGCTGCATTTGCGATGATGGGCTTTTGTTCCGGCATTGCAGGCTTGATTCTTGCAGGACTTATGAACGCTGGTATGCCGAGCCTTGGACAAGATCTGGCGATGGACGGAATTGCATCCGCAGTTCTCGGTGGTACGGCAATATCCGGTGGTCTTGGTACCATGTGGGGTACAATCGCCGGTACTTTGATTATGGCAATTCTAAACTCCGGTCTTTCCCTGCTTGGCGCACAGTCTGACGTTCAGCTGCTTGTCAAGGGCTTTGTGATCATCTTTGCAATTCTGATGGATAACGCATTGAAGTCCAGAAAAACGGTTCAAAAGAGCTGAGAACAGTCTAGTTGTATCTTTGTCGAAGACAAATTACATACAAAATTGAAATTAGGAGGACCCAAAATGAAAAAACTGATTGCATTGCTCCTTGCGGTGGTTTTGGTGCTTGGCATGACTGCCTGTGCCGCCAAACCCGCCGAGGAAACCACGCAGCCTGAGCAGGCCCCCGCAACTGAAACCGCTGAAACCACAGAACCGGCTGAAGAAGCATCGAGTGGTGCCGTTCTGACTAACTTTGATGATGCCAGCCTCTTTGAGTATGTTGTCGCAAAGGGCGAAAAGTGCGATCTCAATGATTACTACAACGATCTTGGCGTTGAATGCGACATGGCTATTCGCGCCAATGGTGGCAGCGTAAAGTGGCTCGGCGGCGGCAATGTTCCCCTCCCCACGCCGTCTAAGAAATATACCATTGGCTTCTCTGTTTATTACACGGTGGATGAAGTTGGCGCGATGTATCTCGAAGCCATGAAGGACGCAGCAGCTGAAATCGGCATTGAGCTGCTGATCAACGACGCCGACTACGATCAGAATCTTCAGAATCAGGCGATGGAGCAGTGGATTTTACAGAATGTTGACGCAGTTATCATGACACCGTGCGATTTCTATGCCTGCAAGGATGGCTTAGATGCACTGCATGAGGCAGGTATCCCGGTTATTACGCTGGATGCACCTCCCTGTGCGGGTGAAGTTGATGCCTGTGTTGTTTACGATGGCGTAGAGCAGGGGCGTCAAGCAGGCGAGGCTTTGGAGCAGTATCTGCTGGACAATGGTACAGAGATGAAGGGAAGTATTTATTATGGTACGCTCCCGTTCATCCATCCGAACGCAGTAACGCGTGAGCTTGGCTTCAAGGGCGTTTTTGAAAAGTATCCGGATATTGAAATCAAGGCACTGACTGGCGAAGGTCCCGAGGATCACTACACTGCATTTGAGGGAATTCTGTCCGCTGACGATTCCATTCTTGGTCTTTGGGGACTGTATTCCTCTGCGACCTATGGCATTATGAATGTTGTAAAGGCATCCGGCAAGACGTATCCGATTACCTCCGTTGATAATGACCGTGTTATTCTTGAAGGCATTTACAACGGCGAAGTGCTTGGTTCGAGTTGCTACTCTGCAATTGAAGGCTCCCGCCTGGCCATGATGCTGGCAGTCAATATGCTGGAAGGACAGGAGATTCCGGGTCTTGTCTATCAGACCAATACCATGGTCACAAAGGACAACGTTGAAGAAATGTTCCCCATCTACTATGGTGCAGGCCGCACGCTTGCCGACTATATGGCGGGTAACGACTAAGTTTTCCAACGCCCCGTGCTTTTGCACGGGGCAAATATAACCCATTTTTCTTGAAAGAGGTATTTCCAATGAAACAGATTCCTGAATTGATCGTCATGCTGACCCACAATGACCGCACTGTTGCAGATGCAATTGATGTTTTCGAGGCAGCAAAGAACTCCAAGGCAAAGTACTGGGGCTTCAAGGAAGTAGGCATCCCCGAAGAAGAGATGAAGGAGCTTGTTGCACGCATGAAGGCTGCTGGCAAAACGACGTTCCTCGAGGTTGTTGACTATACGGAGGAAGGCTGTGTTGCTGGTGCCGAAATCGGTGCGCGCTGCGGATTTGACGTTCTGATGGGAACGATGTATTTTGACTCAGTCAAGACCGTTGCCGATAAAGCTGGTATGAAGTATATGCCCTTTGTCGGTCAGATCTCTGGTCGCCCTTCCATTCTGGAAGGAACCATCGAAGGCATGATTGAAGAGGCAAATACGTTGGTTGACACAAAGGGTGTAACCGGATTTGATCTGCTAGGCTACCGCTTTACTGGCGATGCAGTCAAGCTGAACGCTGAGTTTGTCAAGAATGTGCGCGGCAATGTCTGCTTGGCAGGAAGCGTTGCTTCTTTCCAGCGTCTGGACGAGGTTAAAGCGACCGGTGCATGGGCATTTACCATCGGTGGTGCTTTCTTTGAAAAGAAGTTTGGAGATTGCTCGTTTGGTGAGCAGATTGACATTGTCATTGATTACATGAATAAGTAAATTCGTGTTTTCACGCCCTGAATTCCCGAGCTTTTACAGTTTCAGACAACTCGGATGAATGGATTCCAGCTGAAAGCAAGAAGATACTTAAACTCCTGCTCCAAAATTGGGGCAGGAGTTTTGCGCTTATTGAGACCATTGCCAATGCTTTCTGAAGCAAACTTATTAACTTTCATGAAGAATCAAGGCTGCTTACCCACTGTATGAGAGTTTGATCGCTGCTATGGATCGACCGCCGCATAATCATCGCAGACCATAGGTCGTATCTCAGATTGAATACGTTTGTTTTAACCGTCAAAGTTTGTCCAAGTGGGTCAAAGTTTGGCAGAAAACCTGAAAAGTGTGTAAAAATGTATTATGCTTATATCAGCTCGAACGGGAAAGGAATGTATAACCTATGAAGGATGTCCAGAACGCTATATACTCC
>CEAH01035403.1_pt1 | contig 10135 bp, 8 predicted proteins | sample 557571 | NCBI WGS metagenome assembly CEAH01 (sample SAMEA3182092, study PRJEB8094) | gut metagenome | biome: human; feature: gut; material: Stool; isolation source: human stools | place: Canada | collected 2013-11-25
ACCAGCTTTCCGGCGGTCAGCAGCAGCGCGTGGCTCTGGCGCGGACGCTGAACCAGAACCCGAAGATCATTCTTGCCGACGAGCCTGTCGCCTCGCTTGACCCCATCACGGCAAAGCAGGTCATGCAGGACTTTGTCCGCATCAACAAGGAATATAAAATCTCGATTCTGCTCAACATCCATCATGTGGACCTGGCGCTCAAATACTGCGACCGCGTCATCGGTATCCGCGCAGGCGAGATCGTCTTCGACGGTCCTGCCAGCACCATCACACAGGAGCAGATCGACGAGGTCTACAACGGCGCCAAGGCGCCCACCATGGGCGAGGGCGAAGGCGAGCTGAAGACCGCCAAGGCAGAGGGCTGAGCCATGGACGAAAACAACACCTCCAGCCTCATGAAGCTCACGCTTTATGACCGCATCTTCAAGCCCCAGACCGTCACGCTTTCGAACGGTCACTCGGTCCAGCGCCGCAGAAGCAGAGCGCCGCTGATTGTTCTCTTTCTGGTTGTGATCATCTGGCTGTCGCTAAAAATGACGGGCTTTGATCTGCATGTGGTCATTACCAAGTTCCGTAAGATGGTTGATCTGCTTGAAAAGATCTTCCAGCCCGACTGGACCTTCTTCCCGAAGGTTATCTCGCCGCTGATCGACACGATCAAAATGTCGATTCTCGGCACGGTTATCGGCTGCGTGCTGGCGCTGCCGGTTGCGATTCTCTCGTCCAGCAACATCAATAAGAGCCTTCCCGTCGTGTGGCTGATCCGGTTCATTCTGGGTCTGATCCGGACGCTTCCGACGCTGATTATTGCGCTTGTCTGCGCGCTCATCTTCTCGCTCGGCACCTTCTCCGGCACAATTGCCATTGCCGTTTTTACCTTCGGCATTGTGGCAAAGATGCTCTTCGAGTCGATTGAAACGATCGACATGGGTCCGTTTGAGGCAATGGAGGCGCTCGGCGCGAACAAGTTCCAGGCATTCTGGTCTGCCTGTGTGCCGCAGATTCTGCCGGTCTACCTGAGCCACTGCCTGTACTGCTTCGAGATGAACGTGCGCGCGTCTGCCATTCTCGGTTACGTCGGCGCAGGCGGTCTCGGCATTACCATCAACGAGCGCATCGGCTGGCGCGATTACAACAGCCTCGGCACGGTTCTGCTGTCGCTGTTCGTGGTCGTCGTCGTCATCGACTTCTTCAGCGAATATCTTCGCAAGAAGCTGAGCTGAAAGGAGTGGTGAACATGGAAAAGAAAGATAAGATTGCCATGCTCGAGCAGTCGCTCGACCGCAAGCTCACGACACTTGAAATGTACGCCAACCGCCCGCGCAAGTGGGTGCTGTATCTTGCCATCACGCTCGCAATCGTGCTGCTGGTCGGCTGGTCGGCAGACGACATTCACTTCACGGGTCTGACCGCTACCGGCACGGAGGTTGCAAAGGGCGTTGTCCATGGTGTGTTCCATCCGGACACCAACCTGCTCTTCGGCACCGGCGACTCGGATGTGCCGTATCTGCTGCTGCAGACGATGGCGATTGCCGTCCTCGGCACAATTTTCGGCGCGATTCTCGCAATTCCGTTTGCGTTTCTCGCCTCGTTCAATATCATGCCGAAGGCCGTCGCGTACATCGTCCGCATTCTGATTCTCATGATCCGCACGATTCCTTCCATTGTCTGGGCGCTGATGTGGATTCGTGTGACAGGTCCGGGTGCGGCATGCGGTGTCATTACGCAGTCCGTGTGTTCAATCGGCATGATCTCCAAAATGTACATCACCGCCATTGAGGACCTCGACACGCACATCCTCGAAAGTCTGGATGCCATGGGCTGCACGCCGTTCCAGAAAATCCGCTACGGCGTTCTGCCGCAGCTGACGGCGAGCTTCATCTCCACGACGATCTACCGCTTCGACATCAACCTCAAGGACGCTACCACGCTCGGCATCGTCGGCGCAGGCGGCATCGGCGCTTCGCTGGTGCAGTGCCTCAACTCCCGCCGCTGGGGTATGGTCGGCTCGTTTGTCTGGGGTCTGATGGTGCTGGTTCTGATCATCGAACTCATTTCCACGCGCATCCGCAGAAAGCTTGCGCACGGCGAATAAAACCTGTTTGAGGGCGCTTATGCGCCCTCAAAATATCCTCTCAGAAAACGGAACGATATTCCATGGAACGACATCTTACGATTTATTATACCAGCGACATTCACGGCTGCTTCTCGCCGGTCCGGTACGCAACCGGAGAAAGAACGCCGTCCGGGCTTGCCAACTGTCTGTCGCAATTTCAAAAAGACGGCAACACCTTGATCATTGACGGCGGAGACACCCTGCAAGGCAGTCCCCTCACCTACTATCTAAGCCACGAAGTACGCGACGTCACCACGCTTCCGGCGCAGCTTCTGAACCTCGGCGGCTACGATTTTGTGACGCTTGGAAACCATGACTTTGACTACGGCAAAGAGGTCATTGAGCAGTATCTGGACAGCCTGCATGCCGTGTGCCTTTGTGCAAACGTCGAGGGCATCCGCGGCGTGCAGAAAACCACCGTCGTCACGATGGAAAACGGGCTGCGTGTGGGCTTGACCGGCATCATCACGCCCTTTGTCACGCAGTTTGAAGCACCGGAAAACATGGCAGGCATCACCGTGACGGACGCCTTTGCGGCAGCATGGCAGGCACTTTCCGAGCTGCGCCGCAAGCAGGTCGACCTCACCATCTGCATCTACCACGGCGGGTTTGAGGCAGATGTGAAAACCGGGAAAATTCTCTCGCAGACGGGGGAAAACCAGGGCTGGCGCATCTGCCGCGAGCTGGGCTTCGACGTTCTTCTCGCCGCGCACCAGCACATGGAGGCGGAAAACCTTCAAATCGGCGGCACCTACACCTGCCAGCCGCCGGAAAAAGCAGCGAAATTCATCCGCATGAACATAACCGCCGATCGCGGCAGCGTCCATGCCGTTTCCCGTCTGGTTCCGGCAGGAGATCAGCCGCTTCCTGCGGCAATGGAGGCAATCGCGCCTACGGAAAAGCAGCTGAACGAGTGGCTTGATACGCCCGTCGGTCGGTTGGATACACCGCTTCCCGGCGGAGCACCGCTTGCGCTGGCGGCAAACGGATCGCTGCTTGCAAACTTCTTCAATCAGGTCCAGCTTGCCGTCTCCGGCGCGGACATCTCCGTGACGAGCCTTTCCAATCAGGTATCCGATTTCCCGCAGAACGTCACCATCCGTGCAATCATCTGCGCCTACGCCTTCCCGAACACACTCAAGACCATCCGTGTGACCAGAAAGGTCTTGATGTCCGCTTTGGAGCGGAGTATGGCGTATTTTGACTTTGCACCGGACGGCAGCCTCTGCGTAAGCCGGGCATTTCTGGAGCCGATTGTCCAGCATTTCAACTACGACTACTTTGCAAATCTTACCGTCACGGCAGATCTGAAGCAGCCGGCAGGCGCGCGCGTTGTATCGATCGTCTATCAGGGTTCGGAGCTGCCGGAGAACAGAGAACTGACGCTCTGCCTCAACAACTACCGCGCCTCCGGCGCAGGCGGCTACGAGGCATATAAAGCCTGTCCGCTTCTTGCCGAGCAGCCGACAGAGATTTCGGAGCTGATCATGCAGTACGTCGAGCGCGAACGGGAAATCACCGTCGACAAAACGCAGTGGCTCCATCTGATCCACGCATAAAAACGCCGCTTTCGCGGCACAGGAGGAAATAGTATGGAAAACAACGTATTCAAGGTCGTCTTACTGCAGGCGCTTCCTGCCTCGGGTAAATCGGAGGTCCGCAACTTTATGGCAAATATCGAGCCTGAGCGGCTGAAACAGGAGTTCCACATCGGAGAAAATCTGCAGCTCGACGATTTCCCCTATGTCCATATGATGCGCCGCATCGACAATGAGCTGCAGGCAATGGGGCACGCGCGCGTATTCTACCCCGGCGAAGAGCCGTTCATCGACGGGCGCGATTGGGGCACGCTTTGCTGCCTGCTGAACGAGGATTATCACGACCTTCTGAACCGCAATGTCCAGAAACCGGATTCCGCGGCGCAGCTGCTCTTCGACCGCTACGACCGCGCCGCGCAGATTGCGGGGCTTGCGCCCCGTCTCGGGCTTCTGCCGGAGGATGTGCGCAAAAAGCTTGCCGAAAAGCTGGAAGACGAAGCTGCCGCAATGCTCCGCGAAAAGCAGGCGGCTTACCCGGATTCCTTTGAGGGCAAGACCATCATCATCGAGTGCGCACGCGGCGGACCGGATGGCGCGTCGATGCCGCTGACAGGCTCGAACGGATATCAGTATTCGCTGCCGATGTTCTGCCCGGAGATTCTGGAAAACGCCGCAATTTTGTATATCTGGGTCACGCCTGAGGAATCGCGCCGCAAAAATGCCGACCGCGCCGACCCCAATGACCCCGGTTCGAACCTCCACCACGGTGTGCCGCTGGCAGTCATGCTCGGAGAATACGGCTGCGACGATATGGAGTATCTGGTGAAGACCAGCGATGTTCCGAACACCGTGCGAGTTCCCGCGCACGGCACGACCTATCATGTGCCGATCGGCATCTTCGACAACCGCGTGGATAAGACCTCGTTCCTGCGTGCCGAGCCGGACGCATGGGACGAAGCTAAGGTGCAGGAGGTTACAACTGCCATCCGCGAGGCGACCGACGCCATGTGGAGCCACTATCAGAAATAAGCACTTGGAAATTGAAAAGCCGGAGAGCGTTGCTCTCCGGCTTTTGTGCGATTTCTTATTTCGACTTTTTCCTGTAAACGGACAGCGCCGCCATCAGCGCGCCGTACAGAACGCCCGCAATCGCCCAGATAAACCAGCTATACTGCGGCTGACCGTTTCCTTTCGGACCAAACGTGTAAAACAGGAACGCCGCCGTAACCACCAGCCAGTATGCTGCGCTGACCGCGCCGACGAAGCGGCTTTTCGCTTTGCTCTCGCGTGTGTAGTCGCCCTGCTCCAATAGCTTATCGATCGCGCCGCGCATGGAGCCCGCGCGCACCAGAAGCAGGCACGCAATGCCGACCAGAAGCAGCAGCGCGCAGACCGCGAGGCTATAATACCCGTCCGGCATGCTGGGCACGCACATCAGCGCAAACAGCGGCAGCACAGATAAAATGCACAGGACGACACCGAGGGTATTCTGTCTTGTACAGAAGGATGCCATTTCACGCTGCATGCGGAGCGCCTGCTCCCGCGCACCGCTGTCCGGCTCGACGGGCTCTCGCTCCAGGTATTCAAACTCACGCAGTTTACCGCTTGCCGTCAGCAGCAGCGCCACGCCTGCCGCGACCATCACCAGCAGCGCGCACAGTCCAATGCCTGTGCAGACTGCCTCCGAAAATCCCAGCTTAAAAATTGTGCTGCATGCCGGAAGCCCAATGAGCACAATCGAGGACCATACGCAAAGCGCCACACCCAGTGTCGTCTTCGGAATCGCTGCCGTCTGCAGCTGCAAAAACCGCTTTGCTTCTTCCTGCGTCACGCGCCGCGGCTTTGCCGCCTGTTCTGCCGCTGCGGGAGCCGGCGCACTCTGCATCTGCTCATCCTTGAGAAGATAATCCGTGCTGACGCCGAGCGCTTCGCTCAGCTGCACCAGCTTATCCAGATCCGGCATCGACTGCGCGCTCTCCCATTTGGAAACCGCCTGCCGCGTCACCATCAGCTTCTCGGCAAGCTCCTCCTGCGACCAGCCCTTCTGCTTGCGAAGGGCAGATATTTTTTCTGAAAACGTCATGCTTTCCTCCTGCTGCCGGGATTGCCCGGCTGATTTGATGGCAATATCTTACCATACCGCGCGGTTGCGGGCAAGAAAAGAGCCTGCTCATTTGTCAACCAGCAGTTGCGTTTGCGTTTTTCCGGGCAGAATTTACAAAAGCGCCCCGCATTTTGTGCAAGGCGCTTGTGTTTTAGAAGATATCGCCGAGCATGGATTTTTCAGCGAACAGAGCGGTCGCGCCGCCGGTATGCCAGAAGACGACGTTGCTGCCCGGCTCGACCTTGCCGGTGCGGATGTGGTCGATCAGACCGGCAAGCGCCTTTCCGGTGTAGACCGGGTCTACAAACAGACCCTCTAACCGTGCAAGCATCTTGATTGCCTCGCTTGCCTTTTCGTTCGGCTGCTCATAGCCGGGCAGATAGTAGCTGTTGTCCATGTGAAGGTCCGTGTCGCGGCTGACGCGCAGGTCGCTGCCGAGGTCCGCCAGGACCTGATTGGCAAGATTCTGCACCTTTGTCAGATACGCATCGTTCTTCGGGCTGACGGTGATCGAACGAATCTCCGCTTGAGAGCCGACAAGCTTTCTGCCCGCATGAAGACCTGCCATCGTGCCGCCGGTTCCGGTCGCATGGTAGACATAATCTGCCGTCAAGCCCATTGCGTCCATCTGCTCTGCCAGCTCAACAAAGCCGTTTGCAAAGCCGATCGAGCCGACGTGGCTCGCACCGCCCATCGGAACGTCGTAGCACGGCGTGCCGGAAGCGGTCAGTTCTGCCGCATGCTTTGCGCCCATGATGAACGAGCGCGCCTCGGCGTCATCTTCGGTCTCGCCGGGTTCAATGTCCACGATGTGAATTTCCGCACCCATGACCTGATCGAGCAGCAGATTCGCGCGCACATCCTCCTTGTCAGGCTTTACAACCGCAGTCAGATACAAAATCGGCTCCAATCCGCAGCGGCGGCAGGCGGAGACGGTTTCCATCGCGTGGTTCGACTGTGTCGCGCCGTAGGTGACGACTGCCTTGCAGCCCTTGGCAATGGCATCTCCCAGCAGGAATTCGAGCTTGCGGATTTTATTGCCGCCAAACAAGTTCATGCCGGTAAAATCGTCACGCTTGATATACAGATTCACGCCGAGCGCCTTGGACATGTTTTCCAGCTTATAAAACGGTGTTGGGAAAAAGCCCAGCTGCACGTGCGGGACGGGCGCAAAGAGCGCCTTTGCCTTCTGAATGCTTTCGTTCATAAAAATACGCTTCCTTTCAGGAGATATATTGGATGTCAGTTTTTGAGACTCTGCAGCGGCGCGGGGATTCTGCCGCCGCGGGCAATAAAGTCCGCGCTGGACGCTGCATGGACCGGCATAACGGGCGCGGAGCCGAGGAGCCCTCCCATCTCGACCATGTCGCCGACGTTTTTGCCTTCGACGGGAATCACACGCACGGCGGTCGTCTTGCTGTTGACCATGCCGATTGCCGCTTCGTCCGCAATGATGGCGGAGATGGTCTCTGCCGAGGTATCGCCCGGAACGGCAATCATGTCCAGCCCCACCGAGCAGACACAGGTCATTGCCTCCAATTTGTCAATCGTCAGCGTGCCGTCGAGCGCCGCGGCGATCATGCCCTCGTCCTCCGAGACCGGAATGAACGCACCGGAAAGACCGCCCACATGACCGGACGCCATCACGCCGCCCTTTTTGACCGCGTCGTTGAGCATTGCCAGCGCGGCTGTCGTTCCATGCGTGCCGCAGACGGCAAGTCCCATTTCCTCCAGAATCCGCGCCACGCTGTCGCCGACCGCGGGCGTGGGGGCAAGGGACAGATCGACGATGCCAAACTCGGTGTTCAGACGTTTCGACGCCTCAGCAGCCACCATTTGTCCCATACGGGTAATCTGGAAGGCAGTCTTCTTGATCGTCTCGGCGAGAACGTCAAACTTTTCACCCTTGCAGAACTGCAGCGCATGATGAACCACGCCAGGTCCGGAAACGCCGACGCTCACGACACACTCCGCCTCGCCGACACCGTGGAATGCGCCAGCCATAAAGGGATTGTCCTCTACCGCATTGCAGAACACGACGAGCTTTGCGCAGCCCAGACCGTCCTGCTTGCGCGTCAGATGCGCCGTTTCCTTGATGATTCTGCCCATCCGCGCCACCGCGTCCATGTTGATGCCTGCTTTTGTCGAGCCGACGTTTACGCTCGAACAGACCAGATCCGTCTGCGCCAGCGCCTGCGGAATCGCGCGCAGCAGCTTTTTATCGCCCGAGGTGAAGCCCTTCTGCACCAGCGCGGAAAAGCCGCCGATGAAGTCGACGCCGCACGTTTTTGCAGCCCTGTCCATCGTGAGGGCAAAGGGCACAAAGTCCTCTGTCTGACAGCTTCCGGCGACAAGCGCCATCGGCGTGACGGAGATGCGCTTGTTGACAATCGGAATGCCGAACTCGCGCTCAATGGACTCGCCCGTCTGGACGAGATTTTCCGCCTTATGGCAGATCTTATCGTAAATCTTTTCGCAGCAGCGCCCGACGTCCTCGCTCGCGCAGTCGAGCAGCGAGATGCCCATCGTAATCGTGCGGATGTCGAGATGCTGCTTGTCGATCATATCGATCGCGTCAATGACCTTCTGTAAACTCGGCATGGCGGCACCTCAAAGCTTATACATCGCGTCGAACATGTCCTCGCGCTGGATGCGGATAGAAAGAGTCTTGCCCTCCGCGCAGGTTTTCAGAAGCTCCGAAACCTCATCGAGCGGCTGCTTGCAGCCGGACAGGTCCGTCACCAGCATCATGGTAAAAAAGCCGTCCATGATCTTCTGGCTGATTTCAAGAATGTTGATGTTGCAGGCGGCAAGCTGGCTGCACACGTTTGCAATAATACCAACCTGGTCCTTGCCGACAATGGTCACAATTGCTTTCATTTGTTTCCTCCGCTTTTCTTCGGCGGGCAGTATCTGCCCATTGCCGTAAAATCTGCCTCTATTATACTCATTTGCCTCCGGTCCGGCAAGACGCCGGAAACCGAAAATTTGCCGAATTTTACGCGCCGGTTCCGGTAATTTCTGAACGGTACACCAAATCGTCCGCCTTCTTTTCGCGTCTGCAAAATGTGAAAGCGCCCCCTCCGAAATACTTCGGAGGGGGCGCTCTATTTGATGATTCTGTTTATCGGAGCGCACTTAAAACGCTGTCCGGCACCTCGGGCATTTCCGCGTCCACAAAGGTGATATCCGCCGCTACATCGGCGCTTGCGCTGGTGAGCAGCACCTTCACAGAGCCGCCGCAGGAAACACGAAGCGCGGATACAGTGTCGTCCTCAATCGTAACCTCCGCAAAGCTGTCGGTAAAGTCGATTTCGAGCTTCTCCGCCTCCGGTGCAACCGCCGCGAGCATGTCATCCATAGCACGGCTGCTGAGCGAGACGCGATAGGTGTAGACACCGTCCTGCTCTTCGCTTGTAAAATCGCCCTCTAAACAGACGAGATAGACAATATCCAGCAGCTTTGCCGTTCCGGTCAGGCTGCGTGCATCACCGGACGCTTCCTCGCCGTCTGCCGTGACAGCGCTTCCCGTGTCGGAGAAGAAGATGTTGAGCCCGCTTTTGTTGATGCAGTTGACCGTTACGCCGTCTATTGTGCCGCGGTAATAGCGCAGCGCATTTTTTACGACGACCGGACCGCAGTCGACCGACACATCAAGATCTGCCGCAAGGGTCTGGCGGGAGAGCAGGTTCGACCAGCCGTTTATGAGCCGGAACAGATCGTCGGTAATGACCGGCAGCTCGCCGTCTGCATAGGTTTTGTCAAGGCTCTCCAGCACCGCATCCGGCACAGAGAAATTCGCCGCCGCGTCAAACCCGTCGAGCGTCACGTACAGCTGGAACGGTGTCTGCGCCTGGTCCTTCAGTGTACCGGAGGCGGAGATTGTAACTTTCTCCACACTGCCGTTTTCCATATGGACTTCTGCCGAAAGCGTCTGCCCGTCCGGGAGTCTGCCGCCCGTTTCCGGCAGGAGAAGCCCCACAAGTGTCTCCGCGCCATCAGTGTCCACGCTCACGCCGTAGACGGTTTCGTCTCCGTTTTTGAGTGTTGTAAAGCTGGTCTGCTGATAAATCGACGTCAGATTCGACAGAATTGCGGAATAATCCGGGAATTCGGACGTGAGCTGATACGCCGTGCCGTTTTCCAGCACCACAAGGTTCTCCGCGTAATAAAGCGGCAGATCATCGAAGCCCACGCGCGTCACGCGGTGTCCGCCCGCCGTTTTCCGCTCGACACTTGCCGAAAGCTCAAAGGCTTCCTCGCCCATGTCTGCATCCAGCAGCAGATTCATCGAAAGCTCCGGCGACTGATTCAGCTCCGCCAGCGCCTGATAGGGAGCGAATTTGCTGCGGATCACGAAGAAATACACCGAAGCCG
>CEAH01007483.1_pt1 | contig 10051 bp, 7 predicted proteins | sample 557571 | NCBI WGS metagenome assembly CEAH01 (sample SAMEA3182092, study PRJEB8094) | gut metagenome | biome: human; feature: gut; material: Stool; isolation source: human stools | place: Canada | collected 2013-11-25
GATCCACGACTTGTGCCTGAATGGTTCTCTTTTTTGATAATGATTTAAGGTAATTCCTGTCTTCATCTGACAGAGGAAGATATGTTTTTCTCATAGCGATCATCCTTTCTTTGATAACACTATTTTACCATACATTATCCTCAAAATATATAGTAGAGATTTAATTTATTCTCTACTAGTACAGAAGATTTTGAAATACAAATTATTCCGGCAACTGCAATAAAAATTATAAATTCAGAAAATATATTTTTTGACATTCCATCACAAAATAAGTTGGTTGATAAATTATGTAAGGATCTGACAGATCATACCCATAATCCGGATTGTAAATTTTCGTTAATATCAATATATGGAAGTTCCGGAATTGGAAAATCTTATGTCCTACAGTTATTTAAAAATAAGTTAATGAAAGAAAAACAGCATATATTATGTAGCACTTATACTTTTTCAGGCGATAAAATAGATGACATAAAGGTTATTAAAAAAATTATTTTTCAATTGTTTTTCCCGTATTTATATTTTGAGGATTTAGATTCGGATTATGTAAATGAATTACGAAAAAATTTTCCTAAAATCAAAGATATTTTTTGGAATTTTGTTTTTTTCTCAACCGAAATAGAAGATTTTATAAAATATGTTCAAAATCCTGAACTGTTAAAAGATATTTTTCTCAGCAACATATGTATTAATAATCGCATTATACTTTTGGATGATATTCATAAAGTACCACGTGAATACGGAAATATTTTAAAGGAAATGCTTAAGTTACTAATAAGTCGGGAATACCCTGTTTTTTGCATTATAACTTCACATCAAAAAATTTCTATGGAAAAATATAGAAATGGTAAAAAACAATTTTTTGATAGTATTGAAGTGAACGTCACCAGTAATGATATATGTACACTTCTTGGCAATAAAAATATTGATGTTGATGCTGCTGGCATAACAACACTTTTTGGATCGGTAATAGAAGTGGTATATTTTTTGAAATATTTGTCTACACTGAACGATGCTATAAAAAATATCGACGATTTTAAGCTAGCATATCACTCATTTATGCGATGTGAGCTTCTCAAAAATGAAATAATTTCTAAATTCAAAAATACGTTTAGCAGAAATGCTGATGCGGAAGCATTATGTTCCTGTATTTATTATACCTTATCAGGAATACATCGTAAGTTAATAAATGATATTCCACAATCTGCTGAAACCCTTAATTTACTATTAGATGCCGAATTAATCAGAAAAAATGATGATGATTTTTTTGTGAGTTGGCATGATTACTATAGAGATATATTTATTAGTCATTTTTCTTTAAAACCATATAATGGTATACATATTCCCTTTGAAGATGTTTACCATATGAAATTACAACTTGAACTAAAAAGCCAGGAAAACAATACCGTAGAGGAAGCATTAAGCAAAATGGAGGAGTTATTTGCTGAGCAGAAATATTATTCAATTTATTATATTTTGGAAAACATTTTTCTGGAAGACACTGTAAAAAGGCAGTTCAAAAACGGTGTTTGTACTCAAAATTATTTTATGTTTTTTGCATATTTTGCTTATGCAAATGCAAATGCCGGAACAACTTATTCTGGATATGATCTGTTTCAACGTTTATATACAGAGGCAGCTTCGGTATCAGACACAACAGTAATAATAATTCGATATATTGCATTGTGGGAAATAATCAATTCACTCTATGAAAGCAATAAGTATCAAGAAGCTTTGCAAAAAATAGATTGCTTTAACAGAATGGCAACAGCTGTTCAAAATAATTGGAAAGTTCTGTTCGGCTGGGATCTTCCATCGATAAAATACGCTGTAAACACAGTAAAAATGTTTATTGACAGTGAAAATGGAATTAATTGTTTGGATAAAATTCCGGCAAAAGATTTTTTGTTTTCAAAAGATATTCCTTTTTCCACGTATCGCTTGATTTTATGTAATCTTACAAATGATTTTGATACAGCGCAAAAAATACTTAGAGAATATAACAGTCTGGTACAGAATAGACCGGATTGCGATGCCAAGACAAAATATATGTATAATTTTGCTGTTATATTTCTCGATTGTATTAATGATAAAGTAGATATCAGCGAAGTCATTGTCGCAAATAATCTATTAAAAGAAAACTTTGTTCATGATTATAATAGACACATTTTTGCTACCTCTCTTCTAGCATTAACCAAAGGAGATTTACCACTGTGTGAGAAGTATAGGCTGGAATATATGAAAACGCAGCGACCATTGAAAGTGCGTCAACTTGCTTTTGAAGCAGCATATTCGGCATTAGTATATTTGCATAAGCATCAAAAAATGGCAGCAATAAATGAACTGGAAAAAGAAGTGACATTATTCGCTGAAAGGTCAACGTACCTTCCTGTTATTAGTCACAACATAAAATATATAAATCAATATGAATTTTCATTAGATGATTTAGAGTTTTATTTAGGCGGGCATCTTCGGGAAGGGAAATATTATATAGATATCCGCATGCTATATTAAGTGTAATAGCATGCGGATATAGAGTTGCTTTTAATATATAGTAGTATCAGTGATATTCGGTTGAATATGCTTTCGCAGTTCTTCAGAAGATAAAAAATCAATATATTCGTCTATGTCTATAACCTCCTTCAGACGAATGAAAGAATATTTGAGATATTCTTTTTTAGATTTTTCATCAGGGACAAACTCAAATATTTGTCGAACAATTAAATTATAAAAATGCTGTAATGATGAATAATAGTTAAATCGAAATTTTTTATAAATGTTATTTTTCTGCAGGTATTCCTTAATCATTTTGTATGCAGTCATCATATCGTCTATATTCTTTTGATTAAATGACTGTACAATGGATCCCGAACGTTTATAGTGGTGATACACAACTTGAGGGACACAAACCACTCTATTTGCAGCCAGCGTGCAACTATATGAAAAAGGTTGATCTTCAAAAAAAATATGCTCTGGAAATGTTAATAAATTATCCGTCAAAAAAGTTTTTCGATATATTTTATTTAAAGCTGACGGCAAGAACTTTATACCATAATTATACTCGTTTGTCATAATACGAAATGCAATCTCTCCAGAAAGCACATAATCTTGATCGTATTTGCACTTATATACGGGAGAAGTAGTAATATAATCGTATTCTCGCATCAAACTACATGTAACAATATCGGCATTTAATTGTTGCGCTTTATTATACATTACTTCCAGATAATTTAGGTCCATCCAATCATCACTGTCAATAAATGATATGTACTCTCCAGATGCCTGTTGGAGCGCTTTATTTCGGGCTCCTCCAGGCCCAAGGTTGGTAGAAAGCGGCAAAAACAAAACATTTTCGTGCGTTTTGGCAAGTTCAGTTGCTATTTGAGGAGTACTGTCTGTAGATGCATCATCTGCAATAATAATTTCAATGTCTGATAAGGTTTGGTTAAAAATGGAATCCATACATTTTAATAGATACCTTTCTGTGTTATGGGTTGTAACGATAACGCTCACTTTCATAATTAAATCCTCCTTTGGGCTGTTTGGAATACTAAAAACCGACTGATAATATCTGATTATCAGTCAGTTACAACAGAATAGAGGAATCGCCGGCATTGAGGAGAATGTGCCGGCGATTGTTTTTTGCGATTTCGTTATACTTGAAAATTTTTTCTGGGATGTTTAGAGGTAAGAATATCCCTTTGTTTGGATAATGCGACATGAGTATAGATTTCAGTAATATTAATAGAACTATGTCCTAGCATTTCTTGAATATAACGAATATCGACATCGGCCTCCAAAAGGCTTGTGGCAAAGGTGTGGCGAAACATATGTGGAGTAATATGAAGGTCAATTGCTGCTAAAGATACATATTTATTAATCATCCGCCGAATTGCCTGATCTGAGACGGGAGTTTGATTTTGGTTAATGAAGAAAAAACTACAGGGATTATTCTTATCGTGAAAACTGTTGCGATATTCAGTCAGAATATGTAAGACATCATCATTACCTATTTGCATGCGCCGCTCCTTGCTTCCTTTCCCATAAATTAAAATAGATCGGTCCACCAGATTGACATCGCTTGTTTTTAAGGAACATAGTTCGGAAATTCGTATCCCGGTGGCAAAAAGTAATTCAATGATAGCCGCATCACGTAAAGCATTTTGGCGTTGATAGGTAGTGGAAGCCTGAATGCGATATGCGTAGATAGTTGATAGCATTGATTCCACAATTGGGAGGGGGATTGTTTTGGGTAAAATGGTTGGTTCACGGAATTTAATTTGAATTTTGTTGAAAGGATTTATAGTAATAATTTCTTTATATTCCAAATAATGAAAGAACGCTTTAACTGATGCAATTTTCCGCTTTACGGTTTTAGGCTTATAGAGTTGATGAAGCTTACTGATGTAAGTTTCCAAAACGGAAGATGAGACGTCAGCTACATCAGAAATGTGAATAAACTCTGAAAATTGTCTAAGATCAATCTTATAGGCTTTCAAAGTCTTAGAATTTAGTCTTTTTTGAAACTCACAGTGTGTCAGGTAATCGATAATTTGTGCGTCTAAATTGTTCATTACAGAAACTCCTTTGTTATTTTTTGATAGGCAATGTGAATTATTATATCGGATGTTTGCAAGAAAACAAAGGGGTGAATTGAAAGATAAGTGAACGATAATTAGAAGTTATCTGTTGATTGCGTTTTTTGGATAATAGATACTACATGATTATGTTTAATACAATGTGATAAGGTACAGAAGATGTTAAATTGGAATTTTAAAGACACAATCTCATATCAAGGAGAAACAACAACACAGGATTCAAGAAAATTTGAGTTTTTAGTTGAAGTATATTTGAAAAAAAGATTTCCCTTGGAAAATTGGAGACTGACTAAAGCCACACGGGATGGTAATAGAGATCTTGAAAATTTTTGTGAATTTAGTGGAACATCCATGTGGGCGGAGGTTAAATATACTATACATACGGATGAAAACATATCTTCTAGGAAATATGACTCTACATTAGTGTCTTCTATGTTTGAAAAAAATCTGATTAAAATTTTTTTCATATCCAGTACATCTATGGGAAATAATTTAATAGAGCGAATAAAAAAATTTTACTATTTATCAACAGTTAAAAAAATTGCATTTGTTGATGGATATGCCTTAGCGTACTGGTTAAAGAAAAACCCTGATGTAGAAACATTCTTTTTCAATACTCCTGTAAACTATACGCCTCCAACAGCACCTAACGTTCAGCTTCAATGTATTCGCATACTTTACGAAAGCGACTCATATACAATAGATAGTGTTTTAGAAGATGAAGTAGTATATCCGTTATATTTATCAAATAACTATATTTTGGAGGGAGAATTCACTGCATATGGTTTTGATACTACTCCGCTTTTTCTCTATTGTAACAATGAATTATTGTATAAGGAAACCGTTCCTCCGGAAATAACAACATTTTCTTTAAACTTAGGTGAGCTAGAAGAAGAATTTGATATTAACAAAGAATTTTCTCTTGACATATATTACAAATTGCACAATAAACGCATTGATTGTGGAAATTATAAATTGCGTTTTGCATCGCTGGGAAGAATATTTTCGAATCAGTCACAGGTTTATATTTCCGTTCAGAACGGAATCAAATCAGCGAATAATAAAATGTATAATATATATGGCCCACATGGTTCAGGAAAAAGTTGGTTACTTAATAATCTGAAAAATGATACGTTAAAAGGAATTACACCAGACAAAAAAATTATATATATTAATTTTACTGGTCAAATGACTGATGGTGCAGATATTTGCCGATTAATTTTTACATTGGTCTTCAATTTTTATAGTCTGAGTATTAGTGCCACTGCGTTTACGCATTATTGCCGCGAAAACAGCATTGCAAATTCTTTTTTTAATAGTAAAAACATTGAATTACTAATTCAGGCATTACAAGATGAGGATTACTTAACAATTCAAAAAACATTGTGTGGTTCTATTTTTTCAAAAACCAAAAAAATCTTCGAAGCTTGCAATGCCTTTGCTTATGAACGAATTTATTTTATAGATAATGTTAATTTGCTTAATGAAACCAATTATTCCATTTTTAAAGAAATATTAAATGCTTTCAACCCTCGGAAGAACATTTCTTTTGTTATAGCCGGAAGAGAGCCACTTGATTTTTCAAATATGGAAAACATACCTTTAGAGTATATTGAAGATGCCGAAATTCTTGGCATAATAAATGAATGTATTCCCTTTACCGTTAATAATTTGAACGAGATTGTCCCCAATAAACATTATCTAAAATACCCGGGATTGTTACATTCTTTTGCGCAGGAAATTGGTAGTTTTCATAGTTCTAGAGAAATAAAGCAATTTTATATCGACTCTTTTTATAACAATGCAGTTCGATACATTAAAGGCACCTTTGTTTTTGATGATGTACTGTTGTTGCTAATCTGTATCATGAAAGACGGAGTACCCTATGCTGTTTTGCAGGAACTGGCCTTTAATAAAATAAAGTATCTGCTTGGCAAGAAATATATCATACATAACGGGGACTATGTTTATCCCAATTTTGAAATTTGGAACAAATATATCCCCCAAAAAGTTATTGAGGATTATAAGGAAAAAATTGTTCCCTGTTTACAAAACTTTATGGTACGAGATAAAGATCGCAAAGAATTGTACCAGTGTGCCTTAATAGAGTATTATCCTCAATATTATAATTTATATTTTGATTCAATTTATGAATACATTGATGTATGTTTTAAAAATAATAAATATAGCAAGGTTCTTTCTTTGTGCGAATCTCTTAAAAAGGGATCCGTATATTATGGAGGGCCTGCAGAAAAAATAGAGAATGTAAAATATTTTTTAGCTTTCAGCTATATGCATTGCGATATAAGCCAAAAAGCTCTTGGTATTTTTTATGAAATCACATCAAACTATAAATTAAAAGCGAAAGATAATTTATATTTTAAGGCAGAAGCGCAGATTATCGATGCAAAATATTGGAGCTTTCAAGAGTTTAAAACACTCCCGGCCTATATAAATGAGTTTAGAAAAAGTTGGAGTATTATTGAACCAAAGAATCCACAATTAGAAGCACGATCATTTTTAACTGCAACAAATCGCATGATGGTGACTTATCTTGCATTAGATAAAATAAGACTTGCAAATAAGTGGCTGCAGAAAAATGTAAGATTAGCTATTAAATATGAGTCTGATGAACATTTAGGATATACTTATATGGATTATGCAAAGGGTATTTATCATCTTAATCTTTCATTAGCTTTAAAATATTTAGAACTTGCAGATTTACATTTTCAAATGCCATCTGAGCACAGAAGGCATTTAGACTGTCAATGCGAAATACAATATGTCAAATTTCTACTCGGAACCGGCAGTATTGAACAATTGCAGTTATCTCAAGAAGCGTTATTTGAAAACCAATATTGGATTCAATACTATAAATGTCATTTGAAGCTTTCAGTTTGTTATATTTTAATGGGCAAAAGGGAAGAAGCATTACAGCATTTGTTAGAGGCAGAGGCCCCCGCTATTATGAAAAATGATGAACGGATCAAATATCTTTGTTGCATGATAGGTACTTTTCTGTATAGTGATCCGATACCATATGAAAATTTAGCCTTAGCAGGAACCTCTTATCATAAAATAATTAGAAATACGCATCTTAATTTTAAACAATCCAACGCTGTAATTTATAACGCAAAAGAGACCTCTCCATCATATAACTTAGATCCCAGAGTATGGTAATTTTCACTTTTTCAAATAAATCTGAGGGTATATAACATTACCATGAAGGTCTAAAATTATATCATGCACCATAAAAGATTTTCTGTAACTAAAAATCCGATGGTTATTTATAATATCTTTAAAGCTGTCTACCACAAAAAGAAGATTTGACTTACTTTGTAAAAAGGATGCCGGAACAGAATCTTCTAAGGATATCGAATTTTTAACCATAGATTTTTCAATATTATAATGTCCAATAAAGTTGAATGGAAGCTCCTTAAGAAGAATTGACCATATATTATCTCTTATTGAGCTTCCGTTTATCAATAAATAATGGTATTTGTAGTCTTCTTCTTGTAACTGCTCGTGATATATATCCGGGATATCTATTTTAATTTTGTCTCCCCAGCAATGCCAAAAATAACCGGTCTGATATGATTCATCTCGAAATCTGCGATTTCGCCCAGAGCCTTTTACATGGTAAGCCTTTGCTTCTGGATAATACATGCATTTATATCCTTTGCAATGTATTTTCAAAGAATATTCTAATCCTTCCCATGCATTGTAAAATAATTCGTTAAAACCATTTTCTTCAACAAAAAGGGAACGCCTAGTGATATAAAATCCTGAACCTAACGCTTGCCGTTCAGCCATTCTATGTACTATAGGGGCTTGTTGATCCAATCCATCAAATGCATGTGAAGTTTTATAAAAACCAAATATATGACCAGCACTTTGCACAAGATTAGTTTGAGGATATAAAATTAGTCCTTGCGCAACTCCAATTTCTGGTGATTTATCCATGAAGTTTATCATTTTGTACAGTGAATCATCAATAGGAAATGTATCTGAGTTTAAAAAAATCAAATATGGGGAGGAGGATAAAAATGCGCCAATATTGTTAGCTTTGGAATATCCAATATTTTCATTATTATAAATAACAGATATGTTTGGGTACATATTTTTGAGTTTATCTAAAAATTGAATTGTTTTTCTATCAGTTTCTCCATCAACCACAGCAAACACGTCTATATCTCCATTTATAATACCAAGCAGGTTACCAAAAAAATTTTCTGTTAATGCATATTCATTACTTAATGAGACAATTATACTAGCTTTATACATAACCACTCGCATCTCCTATCGTATGCACTGGCAAATAACTATATATTTTTTGCCATTTTTCCGGATCACATTCAACAGATAACTTCTAATTATCCCTTATAATCCATCCGCACTATATATAAATAAGTATATTATAAAATCATACAATTTCAAGAAAATTACATTTCGAAATACCGAAGGAACACAGCGGTTAAAACGAAGGAGTATACGAAGGAGTATAAATCAAAAAGTATGTAAGATTCTGTCGACTTTTGTCATGTATTATATAGAGACATAAATAAATGGCAAAGGCGGTAAAACTATATGTACAATACCAAAGAAAAATGCAAAGAGCTTGCGGAAAAATTCAAACAGATCTGTGCTGAAAGAGGCACAACGCCTTATAAGATCGCTCAGAAATCCGGGCTATCTTCCTCTACGGTCAGTTGTTTTCAGGCGGCTACAACGGTACCGAGAGTAGATACCCTGATGATACTTTGCAACCAACTTGGTATTTCGGTCAGTGATTTCTTTGGAGAACGGGAAGTGTCGCAGACACAGACTGAGGATGAAGAAAATATCCTGAAAATGTATCGTAATCTGCCGGAGGACAGGAAAATGGCTTTACGGACTTACCTGAAAATGCTGAATCAGTATCAGGAAGAATAGGGACAAACGCAGCATTCTGTGGTATGATGTGATAGTGACAGGCCATATGCGGCGGAAAAAATGACGCAGGAGGCCTGAAAGAGAACATCGAAAGGTATCGTACGATTATGAATACTATGACACAGGATACTTCCACCGGTCTTTGGAACAGTAAAAACAGAAAAATTTTCTTCTGGAGCATCCTCGCGCTTGCCGTGATCCTGCGTTGCATCCGTTTTGCCACAGTGCCGGACGGTATCAACCAGGACGAGGCCATGGGAGCGGTGGATGCCTGGGCATTATCAAAATACGGAACCGACAGATATGGTACTTTTCTGCCGGTTCATTTTACTGCCTGGAGATACAGTCAGATGAGCGTTCTCCTTGCCTATTGCATGGTCCCCTTTATCAAACTGTTCGGATTCAACACGGTAACGGTGCGTCTGCCGATGGTATTGATCTCCTCTGGCGCGGTGGCATTGGTATATCTTGTGGGCAGGAAAATATTCTCTGAACGGATCGCCCTGGTGGCAATGCTGCTGACC
>CEAH01030486.1_pt1 | contig 10031 bp, 10 predicted proteins | sample 557571 | NCBI WGS metagenome assembly CEAH01 (sample SAMEA3182092, study PRJEB8094) | gut metagenome | biome: human; feature: gut; material: Stool; isolation source: human stools | place: Canada | collected 2013-11-25
ACTGCCAGAGAGGTTGCATAGTTGCTTGTATCGACCCCGAGCGTATAACGGCTCACTGTTCAGCCGACTCCGCGACGGCTTCATCACTCAGACCGTGGTCGCGTGCCACAGCACCCAGCAGGCCATTCACAAACTGGTAGTCCTCGCCCGCGCCGTACTTCTTGGTCAGCTCCACAGCCTCATTGATGGCAACGCCGGGCTTGTTCTCGCCGCCGAACAGCATCTCGGCCACAGCCAGACGCAGCACGGTCAGGCTGACGCGGGGCAGACGCTCCATTGTCCAGTTGCGCAGATGGGCACGGATCTCGTCATCCACCTCTGCGGAATGATCATAGTAGGCATTCAGCAGCAGACGGCTGAATGCATCCACAGGATGCTCTTCATCGTTCTCGGCATGGTTGGACAGTGCCTCGGCAAGAGGAATGTCACCAAAGGTCTGCGAAAACGCCAGCAAAAAGGCGTTTTCACGGGCTTCTCTACGGGGCAGAATATTTTCCATAATGTTCCTTTCGCAATACAAACCCTCCCCGCCGGACGTACCGGGAGGAGGATCGTTTCTGATATGATTTTTTGCTGAATTTGTTACTGCGCTTCGGTAAGGCCTGCAATGACCAGATCCACGCGGCTGACCGTCACATTGGTCATGTTCTGTACAGCAGACTTGACGTTCTCCTGTACCTTTTCAGCCACAGAGGGGATCCGTGCGCCGAACTGCATCATCAGGTGCAGGGTGATGCTGGCTGTGCCGTCCCGCATCTCCACCACCACAGGCGGCTGGATGCTGGCAGATTCCAGCAGGCTTTTCAGCTTTTTGTTCTGCACGCCGCAGGATACCTCGGCAACGCCGTCCACTTCCAGTGCGGCGCAGCGGGCGATCTTACCCACGACCTCGGTCGAAATCTGAAGGCTGCCGCCCTGAAGATCCATGTTCTGTAAATCCATTGTGCTGTCCTCCATCCAAAGGCTGCTCCGGCGGCGGTCTCAAATTGTTGGAACCGGTCTGCCGTGCCCGCCTTTTGTGTTCAAACGCGCCCTTGTGCGGTGCATAAAGGCGCGCAGCATTCATTTTTGATAGAGTTATTATACCATCAATGCGGGGGCAATTTCAATACTTGTTTGGAAAAGAAGATGGAAATCAGCATAGAATGGCATCCCGGCAGCGCATACGGCTTTCTGCCTGCAAGAAAAGCTGCGCCTGCGCCGCCGGGATATCCGCATAGATAAAGAGTGCTTACTTTACCTCCACCACCGTAATATTCTGGGCGGTCACGCTGCTTTTGTTCATCACCACATCCCGGATCTGTGCCACCTGCGCCGCGGTGAGCGGCTCACCCGCTGTCATCACGGTCAGGTCTGCCCGCCCTGCTTGCAAAAAGCACAGGCAATCCGCAAAGCCCTTGGCGCGCACCAGCGTTTCGATCTCCTTTTCTACGTTCAGATCCTCCAGCCCTGCCGCCATTTGTGCGGTGTACTCCTTTTTCTCCTCCGCTGTCAGGGAGGAGGACTTCAGGCTCTTTTGCAGGGTATCCATCGCTTCGTCGTGTGCCTTTTCCCGCTTGAGACGGGCCTGTTCAAAAAAGCGGGTGCCGCTGTCGTTTGCAACGCTGACAAGCTGTGCTTCGCCGTAGTTTTTGCTGGCACCGGAGGCCGCTTCTGCTTCTGTGGGCAGCGCATCCGTGATGGTGGTCTCGGCATCTGCTTCCACCGGCTCTGCCGAGACCATGAGGGTGTCGTCCTCTGTCTGCGGGGTGATGTCCGCCCGGGCATACTGCCAGTTTAAGTAGACGGCAATGACCAGTGCCGCCGCCAGTGTCAGGGCGGTGACCCTGCGGGTGTTTCTGGAAAGTGCTCTCATAAAACGCTTCCTCCTTTGGGTTTTCGGTAAAACTATTTCGGTACTTGATCAAAGCAGCGGCTCAGCGCTTGCGCTGTTCCACACAGATGCGGTTCGTGGGCAGATCCAGCAGCGAATGCAGCAGCTCGGTGATGCGGGCTGCAATGCGGACATCTCCCCCGCCCTCACACAGCACGGCGACCCCGCAGACCTGCGGCAGATAGGTTGTCTCGGCAAGCGCAGAGCCATCCTGCAAAAGAACATGGGTCTCCTGCTGCTGCAGTTCCCCGGTCTGGGTGTCCACCGCATAGACGGTCTCCTCTCCGGTGGTCAGGGTGACCATGACCGTGGTGCGCCCCGCTCCCTGCAATTGACTGATAAGCCCTTCCAGCTGCTGCTCCAGCTGGGTCTGATACTGGCTGACGGTGGCTGTTTGGGCGGTAGATGCCGCCGCTTTCTGCGTATCGCCACCGGGTAAAAGTTCCGACAGCAAAAGCAGAAGCATTGCCAGCACACCGCCAGCCACCGCCAGCGAAGTGCGGCCCTTGCTGCTTTGCAGAGAGCGAAAAACGGAAAGCAATTCGTTCTTTTTCATGGTGTGCTCTCCTCCGCTGCCGTGGGAGCACCCAGCGTCTGCTGCAAAAAGCTGAGCGCTGCCTGCTTTTGGGCGGCGGTGCAGCCCGCCGGGAAAGCAGCAACAGCCTTTTTTACCACGACCTGCTGCCCGGCTTTTTCCAGTGTGACTGTCACACGAATATCCAGCCCGAACTGTTGACGGCACTGTACGGCGCAATACTCCTCCAGCCGGGCTTTGGTCTGGGTCAAGATCTCCGTTTCCAGTACATCCGACTGTATAGCAGACAGAGCCGCCGGGGCTGTATTGCCCGAAAAAGCGGCCGCGACCCTGCCCGGCAGATGCGGCAGCTGCGCAAGAAGGACTGCTAAAATATATAACCCGGCTACGGCTTTTATGCACCGGCCTGCCCAGCCTTGTCCTCCAAAAAGGCCGACCAGCTCCGCCCCGATGCACGCCATGCAGAACACTGCCGCAGCCCGCTGAAATGCCTGCATCTAACCACCCCCTGTCAGCATCAGCAGCACGATGCCCACCACAAACAACATGAAAAACAAGGCCGTGACTGCCGCCATGCAGCGCACGGCTTCGGCAAAGCATTGCAGCAGCTTATGGCAATGCTCCAGTCCGCCGATCCCGGCAAGCCAGCTACAGCAGGACAGAAAAAACAGATGTACCAGCAGCCCGAGATACAAGGGCGCAAACTCTGCCCCGATGCTGAGCAATGCGGCAATACCAAGGGTGCTTTTGAGCAGCTGCATCCCGGCCAGCACCGCGTCTGCCGCGCTGCTCAGCGCCTGCCCCACGATGGGCACACTGCCGGTCAGCAGCTGTCCCAGACGGGAGGCTGAACGATCCAACTGCACCGTTACCACGCGCTGAATACTCATCAGGGCAGCGAATGCTTTGCCCGCCCAGCCGATAGCCTGCCGCAGCAGCCGCCCGGTCAGGGTGCAGCCCTCGGACAGGCTTTTGCGGGAGCTGATGCCGCAGGCCATGCTGATGGCAAGGTAGCTGCGCAGCAGCGGCTGCAGCCAGAGAGTGACCGCCTGTGCGATAAAACACAGCACCGTGAGCAGAAAGCCGTTTGCAGCCGCTCCGGCGTTCCACTCCCCGCCAGCCGCCAGTACGCCGCTGTATACCGGCAAAAAGCCCAGCAGATAGCTTTTCCACCCGGCCATCCGGGTACACAGCGCGGCGGCAAGCTTGTCCAGTTCCTGCCACAATAAAACGCCACAGCCACCGGCAGCAGCCAGTTCCAGCAGTGCTTTGTCGGCAGTGTCCTGCAAGAGAAATGCCAGCCCGGCTGCAAGCGATAAAAAAAGCAGAATAGCGGCATATTGTTGCAGCGCATCCCGCAGCAATTGCACCGGCTCGGCGGCAAACAAACGCAGCAGGGTGCCCAACGGGTCTGCCGCAAACTGCTCGGCCTGCACAGGTGCTTTTTCGAGATAAGTCTGCCACGGTGCGACTTCTGCAGCCGCAGCTTTCAGAGCAGTTTTGCTGCACAGAATGCTCAGTATTACCACGCAAATGATAAGGCTGCGTTTTTTCATCCCACCAGCCCCCAGATCGTCTGGAATATCTGTTCCAGCAGCGGCCATACTGCCGCCAGTACAAGACACCGCCCCGCCAGCCCGGCGCACCATGCAAGGGCATCCGCTCCGGCTTCCTCGCAGAGAGTACGGACGTAATCTGCCAGCAGCAAAATCCCAGCGCTGCGCAAAAGGCAGGAAAAGGCTTGCGCATTGGTGCGCTGCCCCAGCTGTACCATTGCTTGCAGTACCCCGCGCAGCGGCTGTGCCAGACGGAGCAGCAGCCACACCGCAGCACCCAGCGAAAGCAGCAACGCAAATGCCGGGGAATACCGCTGCAATAGAACTCCCGCAAAGGCCATCAGCAGCAGCGCAGTCAGCACCGGAACTGCTGCGCTCATAGCGCGAACAGAGACCGGATGGTGGCAAACAGGGTGCTGATCTGCTTGACGAGAATGGAAAGCACTACCACAAGCCCCGCCAATGTGGTCATCATGGCCTGATCCTCCCGCCCGGAGCGGATGAGCAGCTGATTAAGTACTGCCACGATGATGCCGATGGCCGCAATTTTGAACACAAGTTCGATATCCATCCGTTTCTCCTTTGTTCCGTACAGCCTTTATAAAAAGAGCAGCGCCAGCATCATACCGCCAGCCAACCCCAGACGGTGCGGCAAACCGGCCTGCCGCTGTGCTGTGCGGCGTGCCTGCTGTAAATAGTCCTCAAACCGCGCCGTATAGTAACCCAGCCGCTCGCATTCCTGTGCGGCCTCTGCGCGGCCGATTCCGCTAAAGCACTCTGCAAAGCAAGCACGCTCCTCTGCTGAAAGCTGCCACGGTGCAGGCAACTGCTGCAATGTACCGCCGGGATTTTGTGGCAAAAGGCCCTCGCGGCAAAGCTGCCGGTAGAGGCTTTGCAGGTCTGCCCGGCGGTACTGTATCTCCTGCCGGATGCGTTGCAGCAGCTCGATGGTATGTTGCAACGCAGTAAGATGCAGGGTCGTTCTGGCTTGTACTGCATCCCCCGCCAGCCAGCCGCACAGTGGGAGCAAAATCAGGCCAAGCCCGTGCAGAAGGCTGCTCATACGGCGCACACTTCCCGGATGCAACCCGGTGCCTCCCGCCCGGCAAGGATGACCAGCTGCCGCAGCATCCCGCGCTGCAACAAAGCCTGCACCTGCGGGCGGCACTGCGCCTGTGCAGCATCCGGCGCGTGGATACTGGCAATAAAATCCACCCCGCTGAAAAAGCCCTGCTCCAGTGCCATCGTTTCCTCCAGACTGCCCAACTCGTCCAGCAGGATCACATGCGGTGCCAGCGTGCGCAGCGCCATCTGGACGGCGCGGGCTTTATCCACCCCGCCAATGCGCTCCAGCGGCGGCAGGGGCTGCTCCGGCGGGAAAAGTTCGCCCCGCTCGTCTATCACGGCCACCAGACGCTGCCGCTCTGCCAGCGTCCGGGCAATGGTGCGCAGCAGTGTGGTCTTGCCGCTGCCGGGCTCTCCCACCACCAGCAGCCCGGTAAAGTGCTGTTCCAGCAGCTTGTCCAGCGCGGGCGGCAAAGGGATAACACAACTGCGTGCGATCCGCAGGGTGAGCGAAGTGACCTTTTGCAGAGCGATGCACTGCCCTTCCCGCTGTACAAACTGCCCTGCCACGCCCACGCGGTTGCCGACAGCAGTGGTCAGGTAGCCCTCAGCAAGCTCCCTTTCGTGGGTGTGCACCGAGCCGTTGCAAAGGGTGTGAAATATCTCTTCTATTTGCAGCGCATTCAGCCTCATTGCAGCCAGCTTTGGAGGGCAGCCCGGCAGTGCCGAAGCAGGGCATTGCCGCCCCTGTACGGTAAATGTGACCGCACAGCCAGTGCGCAGCCGCAGCTCCTGTATGCGCACTGCCGTTTGTACGGGCAGCTGTGCCAGCAGCGATGCAAGCCAAGCGGGAAGGGCTCTGACAGCCTGATAATACTCGTCCACTTTGGTTTCTCCTTCCACGAAAGCTTTGTGCTAGCATTGTATGCGCTTTGTGCGTCATTAGAACCGGGAACCGGGAACGGGCAAACAAAAAAGCCTCTGCAACAGCATTGCAGAGGCTTTTGAAATTACTTGTATTTCGGCATTTAAGAGGGCGCTTTAAGTCGATTCCTGTTCTGCCGGAGCATCCTGCAGCATAGCAAGAAATTCCTGCTCGGTCAGCACCGGCACGCCCAGCGCCTGTGCCTTGGTCAGCTTGGAGCCCGCCGCTGCACCGGCCACCACATAGGCCGTTTTTTTGGAGACCGAGCCGCTGGCTTTGCCGCCGTTTTTCACGATCAGCGCCTCGGCTTCGTTGCGGGAAAGGGTCTCCAGTGTACCGGTGACCACCAGCGTTTTGCCCGCCAGTTTATCTCCCTTCGGCTCGCCCTTCCACTGCATATTGACCCCGGCATCTGCAAGGCGATGCACCAGATCGGTGGTGCCTTCCTTGGCAAAGAACTCCACCACACTCTGCGCCATCACGCCGCCAAAGCCGTCGATCTGACTGACCTGCTCTGCGGTGGCTTCCCGGATAGCTTGCAGCGTGCCGAAATGCTCTGCCAGCAGCGCGGCTGCCTTATCGCCGATATTGCGGATGCCAAAGCCGAACAAAAGCTTATCCAGATTGTTCTGCTTGGAGGCGGTAATAGCTTGCAGCAGATTGTCTGCGCTTTTCTCCTTGAATTTGTCCAGCTCCAGCAGCTGTTCCCGGGTCAGCGTGTAGATATCTGCTGCAGAATGCACCAGTTCCTTTTCCACCAATTGGGTGGCTACTGCCTCGCCCAGACCTTCGATGTCCATGGCATCCCGGGAGGCAAAATGGATGATATTGCGCAGTGCTTGTGCCGGACACTCCGGGTTCACGCAGCGCAGGGCAGCCTCGTCCTCCAGATGCACTACCGGCGCACCGCAGGAGGGACAGACCGTGGGCATAGTGTAGGGTTCAGCTCCCTCTGCATGATGGGTGACCCCGATGACCTCCGGGATGATATCGCCCGCCTTGCGCACCTGAATGGTGTCCCCGATGCACAGCCCGAACTGCCGGATGAAGTCCTCGTTGTGGAGGGTGGCGCGGGCTACCGTAGTACCTGCCAGAAACACCGGGTCAAAGCAGGCGGTGGGGGTAAGCACGCCGGTGCGCCCCACAGCCACCTCGATGCTGCGCAGGGTGGTCTCCTTGACCTCCGGCGGGTATTTGAAGGCAATGGCCCAGCGCGGGAATTTGTTGGTGGAACCCATCAGCTCCCGCTGCGCAAAATCGTTCACCTTGATAACGGCACCGTCCATGTCAAAATCCAGCTTGGAGCGGTTCTGCCCGATGTTCTCAATCTCGGCAATGGCGTCCTCGATATCATGCACCACATGGTAGCGCGGCGATACCGGCAAACCAAGGCTCTTGAGGTAATCCAGACTTTCAGAGTGCTTGGTCAAGGTCTTGCCCCGGATCTGCTGCACATTGAACACAAAAATGGAAAGCCCCCGGCTGCCGGTGATGCGGACATCCTTCTGCCGCAAAGAACCGGCTGCTGCGTTGCGGGGATTTTTAAAGGGTGCAGCACCCTGCAATTCCTGCTCGGCGCACAGGTGCTGAAAGGCCTTGTGTGGCATATATACCTCGCCGCGCACCTCCAGAAACTCCGGTGCATCTTTAAGGGTCTTGGGGATGCTACGGATGGCACGCACGTTTGCGGTAACATCCTCGCCCACCACGCCGTCACCGCGAGTGGAGGCGCGGACAAGCTGTCCATTCTCATACTCCAAGCTGCAGGAAAGGCCATCGATCTTGATCTCCACGACATACTCCGGCTCTACTCCGGCCTCGCGGACGCGGCGGTCAAAGTCCCGCAGCTCGTCAAAGGAAAACGCATCCAGCAGACTTTCCATCTTGACGGCATGGGTCACCTTGGGCAGCTTGCTGCTGGCAGTACCGCCTACCTTCTGGGTGGGCGATGTTGCTGTGACTAGCTGGGGAAACTGTGCTTCCAGCTCCTTTAATTCCCGCGTCAGGGCATCGTATTCAAAATCTTCCAGCTCCGGCGCATCCTGATCGTAGTAAAGCCGGTTGTTTTTCTCAATAATTGCGCGCAGTTCTTTCACACGCTTTTTTGCCTGTTCCAGTTCCAAATATTCCACTCTCCCGCGATATGATTTTGTTTTCTGCCTGCTGTGCCCAATGTGACTTACAGAGCGCAGGTTGACCCGGGCAGAAAACATTCTGGTTCTATAGACTGTACTTCAGTATACCACATCCATGGATGGTCTGCAAAGTGTAAAATACGAATCGTATTTTTAAGATGTTTTTCAGGAATGAAATCGATATCAGCATGGTACTTATGTTGATTTTTAATCTCTTTCGAAAGATACTAGATGTATATTTGTCGTATTTTACAGCGACAATACGTTTTATTTTTCGAATTTTCTTTTCTGCCTTTTCGGTAACTCTTTGCATTGTTTCTCTGCGCAACACGAACGAAAAGCGCTCCATTCCCGGCGCGGCAGCTTGTACCGTCCGGGAATGGAGCGCTTTTTTCCGATTATTTACAGCCTTACGCTCAGGTGACCGGGATCAGCAACCGCTGTTCCTGCGGCAGACAGGCAAGTTCCTCTTCCAGCTGGTTTGCCGCAAGGATCTGCGCCGGGGCTACATGGAACCGCCGGGCCACTGCAAACACCTCCTCTCCGGCCTGTGCGTAGTAGATACGCAAGGCGATTTCGGGGTCGGTATCGGGCAGCGGGTCGCCAAGGGTGATGCTGCCGATGACCGGGCTGGTGGTGCAGCCTAAAATCGCGCCCTCTGCCCGGACAGTAATCGTAGCTTCCAGTGTGCCGCCCGCACAGGTGCATTGCACGTTCTCGGTGCTCAGCCAACATTCCGGCACAAGCACCGTTCCCTCCGGCAGCGTAATGGGCAGCGGGACAGCGACCTCCAAGGTTTTTTCGTAGCTTTCCAGCTCGCCGAGGGTGTTCTCTGCAAGGGCTGTTACCACCGCCTTTGCGGCAAGCACGCAGCCCTCCCCTTTTTGGACGGTCTGTTGGGGGCCGTAGTGCACAAAACAGGCCCGCAGCTGCGCCCCTGCATCCGGAAGAGGTCCGGAGCCTGTGGCGGTGGCGGTATCGTTCAGGGTGCAGAGCAGCTGCTCTGTGACGAGCGGCTGCGGTGTGAGTTCCGTTTCAAACCGGGTGGAAAAAGCATCCACCGCCACTTGCAGCTGATAGCTGCGCCATGCCCGCAGGTGCAGCATGACATTCGCCGTCAGCTGGGCGGCGGCGCTTTCCGCCTGCGACAGGGTAAAGCCCACCGGCTCTGCCACGCATAAGCAACGACAGTCCTCGGTGATGCCCTCTAAATCTATTACCTGCTGGAAGGGCAGCGCCGCCGCCTGACTTTGCAGGGCAGTGTCCCCTTCTGCCCGCCATGCACACTGCACCCGCAGTTCCCCCTTGACAACAGCTTTACCGGCAAGCAGCTTTACCTCTGCCACACAGGCGTTACCGGTAATATCCAGTACAGCCGCGGGGGGCTTTGCGAAGACAAGTTCTCCCTCTAAGGTAACAAGCTTATCCAACACGGCCACACTGCGCACGCCTTGCAGGGTGCGCAGCTGCTGCTCGATGCCGCCATCTGCCAATGCGGTGATCACCTCGGTCTTGCACTGGGTGTGCACCGTGACCACCAGCCCATAGGCGCCCCGCACCTCGATGCGGCGCGGGTCTGCCGCGCGGGTGTTGAGGTACTCTGTCTGCCCTTCCACCACGGCTGTCCATGCCGTAAAGGTAAGCTCCGGCAGTTCCAGCTGCCGGGTGAAGGGCAGCTTTTGCTCGGTCTGGCACAGGTCTTTTTCTGCTTCGCTCTGGTAAAACACCGTGCAGCGCAGATAGCCCTCTAAGGTAAGTCTGCCCGGTTGCAACTGCCGCTGCAGAACAACCGGGCGGACAAAACACTTGACCAGCTTACCCACCGGCGGCAGGTCATCCGAGATGCGGATATCGGTCTCCAGCGGAAGTTCTGCTTTTACGGTACAGCCTGCCCCGCCTTGCGGCAGCGTGTCCCGGAATATCTTCAGTTCCATGTGCAGTG
>CEAH01058516.1_pt1 | contig 10024 bp, 10 predicted proteins | sample 557571 | NCBI WGS metagenome assembly CEAH01 (sample SAMEA3182092, study PRJEB8094) | gut metagenome | biome: human; feature: gut; material: Stool; isolation source: human stools | place: Canada | collected 2013-11-25
CCACGAGATGGTGCAAACTAAAGTGATCAGTATGGTAAGTATTAAAATACCTTGCCGTTCGGTACGAGAAAAATAAAAGAAATCTTTCCACATGTTATTTAAGCAATCCCAGTTCGTTGATAAAGATACAGGAAATTGCTATAGGTGCAATATATTTCAATATAAAAATGATAAGTTTATAAACCGGTATTTTGAGCGAACCGTTATTGGTTATCTCGCTCCATACGATTTTCTTGTCGAGATACCATCCGGTGAATATGGAAACGCATAACCCGCCGAGAGGCAACATGATTTTGGCAGTGACAAAGTCGAATAAGTCGAACATACCCAATCCGAATACGGTGATGTTTTTAGTCACTCCGAGTGAGAGCGAGCAAAATATACCTAAGAAAATACATCCGCCTGTAACCAGTTGTGCTGCACGCTTTCTCGTGAATTTAAACTCTTCATGCAAATAAGCGGTAACTACCTCGTGCATGGAAATGGTCGATGTAAGTGCTGCTACGGCGAGCAATACATAAAACATCACTGAAAAGATATATGCTAATATCGGGATGCCGCTAAATGCCTGTTGGAACACATTGGGCAGAGTAATAAAGATGAGACTTGGCCCGGCATCAGGCTGTATGCCTACAGAAAAAGCTGCTGGGAAAATAATAAAGCCGGCCAGGATTGCCACCAGCGTATCGATGATTCCTACACTGAAAGCTGTTTTTGTCAGATTGGTCTCTTTGTTGAAATAGGAAGCATAAGTACAGAGACACCCCATGCCCAGACTAAGGGAGAAGAAAGCTTGCCCCATGGCGCTTAGGAATACATTCCCGTTTACTTTGCTGAAATCCGGTTTTAGCAGAAACTCGATCCCTTTGTTTGCACCCGGCAAAGAAACCGAACATACTACCAGAATAAGAATAATGATAAATAGTAGGGGCATCATTATTTTAGATGATTTTTCAATTCCTTTCTCGACGCCTTTCACTATGATGAAATGAGTTCCTAATAGAAATAGGGTCAACCACAGTATCGGTCGCCAAGGGCTACTTGAAAAAGCTTGGAAAGAAGAAATGAACTCATCGGGCGTTTTTCCTGCAAAACGATTGGTTACCGCTTCGATAATGTATTCAAGTGTCCAGCCGGCTACTACCGAATAGTAACTGAGAATAAGAAATCCCGCCAGTACACCCATCCGGCCCACCCAACGCCAATGAGTGCCCGGAGCTAACTTCTGATAAGCTCTTGCCGTATTGGCACGTGAATGCCGGCCGATAAGGAATTCGGATACCATGATAGGCATACCCAATAAAAGGATACATCCCAGATAAATAATGATAAAGGCGGCGCCGCCATGATTGCCGGTTTCATATGGAAATCTCCAGATGTTACCTAATCCTACGGCTGAGCCTGCAGAGGCAAGTATTACACCTAACTTACTACCAAAATTCGCCCTGTCATTTTTCGTCATAAAAGCTTTTTTATCTTACAATTCGATATGTTTTTTATCTAAAACATGCAAATATAGAAAATGTTCCTTATATTTGCCACTCATCTGTAATTTATTTAGATATGCTTTACTATATTAAGAAATATCCTGTTTCTATAATAATTATTCTGACGGTTATCTATTTATCGTTTTTTAAACCGCCTTCAACTGAACTGAGCAAGATACCGAACATTGATAAGATTGTTCATCTTTGTATGTATTTTGGAATGTCCGGTATGCTATGGCTCGAGTTTTTACGTACTCATAGAAAAGTACCGGCTCCGATGTGGCATGCATGGATAGGGGCGTTTTTCTGTCCGGTGCTGTTTAGCGGATGTGTAGAGCTATTGCAGGAGTATTGTACCACTTATCGTGGTGGAGATTGGCTGGATTTTGCTGCGAATGCTACAGGGGCGGTCTTGGCAAGTCTGGTGGCTTATTATGTAGTGCGCCCCCGTATACTGAAGCGGTAATCGATAAAGATTCAATAGTAGATTACAGATAATCTACTATTGAACTCAGTCTTATTCCATTGGAACCTTTTATCAGGATAGTATGGTCTTTGGGTGTGTTATTCTGTAGTGCTTGTATAAGTTCTTGGGTATTGGCATATGTTTGATAAGAATGGCGGGCTGCCGTAAACTGATTGCCGACCAATATTACTTTTTCAAATTCGCATTCTTTGATGAAATCTACTATTTTTTGATGTTCTGCTGCGCTTTCTGCACCTAACTCACGCATGTCTCCTAATATGAGCATTTTGTGTTTGACTTTCATCCGGTTGAAGTTCTCCAATGCGGCCATCATGCTTGTTGGATTTGCATTATAGGCATCGATAATCAGCGTATTATCGGCTGTCTTCTTAAGTTGCGAACGATTGTTTTGAGGGGTATAATTAGAAAGTGCTTCATTGATTTTATCCGCTTCTACTCCAAAGAATGTCCCGATGGTAATGGCGGCTAATGCATTGGGAAAGTTGTATTCTCCGATAAGCTGTGTTTGCACTTCATGTTTCTCACCGTCTTTTCCTGCTTTCCATTCAAAAGTGAGATAAGGAGAGTTTCCGGTCACACGGCCATTAATATAGAGGTTTTCTTCGCTTCCATAAAAAATCTTGTTAAGCCCGGAAGCTATATTCATGAGATAGGGATTATCGTGATGAATGAAGATAGTGGAATTTTCTTTTTTACGCAAGAAGTCATAAAGTTCTCCTTTCGTTTTTATAACCCCCTCAAATGAGCCGAATCCTTCCAGATGGGCTTTACCTACATTGGTAATGATACCGTAATCCGGTTCCGCAATATTAGATAAGAATTTAATTTCTCCCGGGTGGTTGGCACCCATTTCGATGACCGCCAGATCGTGTTCTGCCTTTAAGCGTAGCAAAGTGGTGGGAACCCCGATGTGGTTATTCAGGTTTCCCAAGGTATAAAGTACATGATAGGATTGTGACAATACTGCGGATATTAATTCTTTGGTGGTTGTTTTACCATTCGTTCCGGTAATTCCTATGATGCGTGTGCCCAATTGGCGACGGTGATAATTAGCAAGCTGTTGTAACGTTTCCAAACAGTTGTCCACCAGAATATAACGTTCGTCATCTTTTGGATTATGGCCTGTTTCGTCAATGACTGCATATGCACAGCCATCATTTAAGGCTTGTGCAGCGAAAGCATTGCCATTAAATGAGTCACCTTTGAGCGCAATGAATAAAGAACCTTTCGGACAGTTTCTACTGTCGGTGGTTACTGTACCACAGTTTAGAAATATTTGATAAAGGGTAGAAATTTCCATGTTTTTATAATTGAAAGACGCGGGCAAACTTACACAAATTCTGTGGAATAACCTCGTAAAAGGCGCAAATTAGCGCAGTAGAATTTGAATATTAAGAAGTTAGAGGCAAATTGCGGAAACTGGGCAAGATGCATGAAACCGCCTTAAAGCGGATTGCAGCGAAAGAATGGTTTTCAAATCATTACCCGATGGAAATGCGGATTTAACACTCTCCGTTCTGTTTGCGTCGTTCTGCGCAGGTTTACTTATCAAGGGGTAACTCGTTGATTTATAGTTTTGCAACCAAAAAGAAACGAGTATGGCAAGAAGCACATTCAAAGTGTTGTTCTATGTGAACGGCAGCAAGGAGAAGAACGGTATTGTCCCTATCATGGGACGAGTAACGATTAACGGGACGGTGGCGCAGTTCAGTTGCAAGCGGACTATCCGCAAAGAGCTATGGGACGCCAAAGGCAACAAGGCGAAAGGCAAGAGCGTGGAAGCGAGGGACACCAACCTTGCGCTCTACAACATCAAGGCTCAAATCATCAAGCACTACCAGCGCATATCCGACCGTGAGGCTTATGTCACGGCTGAAATGGTACGCAATGCCTATCAAGGCTTGGGTGGTGAGTATGAAACGCTACTCGGTGCTTTCGACAAGGAAAACGAGGTGTTCAAGAAACGTGTCGGGAAAGACAGGGTAAGGGCTACCTATATGGCAAGGGTACGGGCAAGAAACCATGTGGCGGCATTCATCAAGTCGCGCTATAAGCGGAACGATATGTCCATGCAGGAGCTGACCCCCGACTTCATCAAGGAGTTCGCTATCTTTCTTTCCAATGAAGCAGGATTACACAACGGTTCGATATGGGAAAACTGCATGTGGCTGAAAGGTGTGGTGATGCGGGCGCACTTCAACGGACACATACCGAGAAATCCGTTTGCCCAGTTCCACATAAGCCCTAACACAAAGGAACGTGAATACCTGACAGAAGATGAGTTGAAAACACTGATGGAATTTCAGTTCAAAGACCCCAAGAACTCCTACCTCCGTGATATTTTTGTTTTTGCCAGCTTTACTGCCTTGTCGTTCGTGGACATCAAGGAACTGAGCAACGACCAAATTGTGGAGGTAAACGGAGAGAAATGGATTATCTCCAAGCGACACAAGACGGGTGTGCCGTTCCAAGTAAAGCTGTTGGACATTCCCTTGCAGATAATCGAACGCTACAAGCCTTTCCAAGAAAACAACCTTATATTTCCTAACCTCAATTATTGGTCTGTCTGTAAACGGATGGGCAAGATGATAAAGGAATGTGGCATAACGAAGAAAATCAGCTTCCATTGCGCAAGACACGGGTTTGCAACTCTGGCTCTCTGCAAGGGTATGCCGATTGAAAGCGTGAGCCGCATTTTGGGGCATACGAACATAGAAACCACCCAAATCTATGCGAAGATAACCGTTCAGAAACTTGACAACGACCTTACAATGCTGGGCGACAAACTGAGCAAGTCTTTCGGAAACGTAAAAATGGCAGGACTATGAAGCGTGAAACGATTATAATGGATGAATACGGTAAAGTAACCGTACCGTCCGATACCGCCAACCTATGGATGAGCGAAGCGGAACTGTTGGAGTTGTTCGGGGTAATCGCCCCGACACTCCGTACCACTGTCAAAGCCGTATATAAAAGCGGAGTGTTGCAATCTTGCGAGGTGGAAAGATGTATTAAGCAGCCCAACGGTTACGGCGTGGACGTGTACGCTCTGCCAATGGTCGTGGCACTCGCTTTCCGTATCGGCACGCCTAATGCCGAAAGAGTACGCAATGCCCTGCTGGAGAGGTTGTGCTTACGAAAAGAAAAGCAACTCCTATGGACATTCATACGTGGTAGTGCTTATGAATGTTAGTGCGTATTGATGTATAGACTAACTGATGCACTTACGTCAGCCCGAAAACGGGAAAACCTTTTTCGGGCTGGCTATAGAATACCTTTGTATTCCATCTTATACATATCCAAGCCGTCCGCCCAATAATCTTTTTTAACCTCAAGCAGAACAAACCCCTGTTTTTCGTAAAACTTATAAACCAATTGCGATGTGCGTACTATTATTTTCTTTATGCTACTGATATTTCTAAGTTTTTCTATCCTATGGTTGAGCAATTTTGTCCCCAACGATTTTCCTTGATAAGCAGGATGAACAATATCCCAACTTATTTTTCCTGTCGTCATGTTATCCGCAAAATTTATTCCTCCACAACCTACAATCATTCCAGCAAATAGCAGGACATAGTAAAGCTCTACTTCTTCATCTAAATACCTGCCTAAATCTGCTTCTTCTTTCACGGCGAAATACTTCGGAATGTTTAATCTTATCAAATTCATTACGTCATTCCTGTCAGTCGGACAATATTCCCGAATTATAATATGGCTATCCATGTATGACTTTTTTGGGTTTATATGGAAGCAAAGGTATTTATTTTTCTCGGCAACAAAAACATAAGAACCTACATAATCTGCATTTTCTTATCCCTCCGTTTCGATTGCTTCGTTCTGCATAGATTTGCGTATCAGTGTTTTAATCTTTATGCCGTAGCTTTGCCCCGATGTTAAACCTGTTGCCGAGATTGTTTGTCGGCGGCATAAAACCCAGCAAAGCCTATGGCAGAAAAAGAAGAATTCATCCGTGTGGGGACTACCCTCTACAAGATTGTGAACCAGCCCCGAATGGACGGCGGTTGTGTGAAGAAACGTATTGCATGGAATGCCGAAACCTTGCGGCAGGACTACGGCAAGGACTACATGGCGACCGTGCCGAAGTATGACGGTTTCTGCACCGTACCTGCCCATGTGGACTATAAGCCCGTAATCGGCAAGTTCCTTAACCTGTACGAGCCGATAAGCCATGTTCCCGTGCAGGGTGATTTCCCCTGCATCCGTTCATTGGTGGAACATATCTTCGGCGAGCAATACGAGTTGGGAATGGACTACTTGCAGTTGCTCTACCTTTACCCTGTTCAGAAGTTACCCATCCTGCTTCTCGTGTCGGAAGAACGCAACACGGAAAAGCACGTTCCTGAACTTCCTGAAATCCATCTTCCAAAACAATGTGACATTCAACACCAACGAGGACTTCCGAAGCCAGTTCAATTCCGACTGGGCTGGCAAGCTGCTCATCATGGTGGACGAGGTGCTGCTCAACCGCCGTGAGGACAGCGAGCGGTTGAAGAACCTGAGCACCACGCTTTCCTACAAGGTGGAAGCCAAAGGCAAAGACCGTGACGAGATAGGCTTCTTCGCCAAGTTCGTGCTGTGCTCCAACAACGAACACCTGCCCGTTATCATCGATGCAGGCGAGACACGCTATTGGGTGCGGAAGATTGTGCCGTTACAGAATGACGATACCGACTTCCTGCATAAGTTGAAAGCCGAAATCCCCGCTTTCCTGCACTTCCTTGCACATCGGACGCTTTCCACCGAAAAGGAAAGCCGCATGTGGTTCAATCCGAAGTTGCTGCACACGGAAGCCTTGCGGAAGATAATCCGCAGCAACCGCAACCGTTTGGAGATAGAAATGGCGGAACTGTTGCTTGACATCATGGCAAGCATGGGTGTCGGGTCTGTCTCGTTCTGTCTGAATGATATTGTCCCGTTGCTCGTCTGCTCGCAAGTCAAGGCGGAGAAACCGCAAGTTCGGAAAGTGGTACAGGAAATATGGAAGCTGACACCTGCATCCAACTCGCTTTCCTATACTACCTACCAGTACGACTACAACCGTGAATGTCATTACTCGCCCGTCAGGAAGATTGGACGCTACTACACGGTAAGCAAAGCACAGTTGGAAACTCTATGATATTTTGATGAAATGATGAAAGTATATATAAACAACAAGAAAAACAGCAACTTACACCTTCATCAACCTTTCAACAAAAGGATATGGCTGATGAAAAGAGAAAGGACGCACCGCATCTTGCATCATTTCTCTTTTGGCGAGCGGTTTGATGAAACGATGATGAATGCCTATTGCGTTGGTAATAAATATATTGCATACACCAATCATCAATTCATCGGATTTTTATCCACTAATAAGCCTGCCGGAAAAGTAGCGGAGGTGAAAATCACTATCCGCAGGCCGGACGGTCGGATGTCCGACCTGCAAGGAAAAGCACATTGCATCGGAGCAAAGAAAGAGACCGCCGATAACCTACCGACACTTCCGCAGGCTTTTAAGGAACAGAAAAGCCATAGCTTATTAGGGCATTTTCTTCACGCAGTGCCATGCACCGCTAAAAATGCCCCAATAAGCCAACGGGGTTGCACCCCTCTGGACACCCCCGCTTGCCATGCGGCATGAGCGCAGCAGGCAGACAATGACAACCGATTTGCAAACCTAAAAAACAGAACAAGCATGGGATATATAAGCATCCAAATCAACAAGGCGAAAGGCTCGGCGGACACGGGCGCATCCGACCACATCGAACGCAAGACCGTCCCCAAGAATGCCGACCCCACACGCACCCACCTCAACCGAGAACTGGTGGAGTTCCCCGACGGTGTGACCGACCGCACCGAAGCGATAAGCCACCGCATACGCACGGCAGGCATCAGACGCAAGATTACCGCCGACCAAGTAAGAGCAATCCGCATCGTGCTTTCGGGTACGCACGAAGACCTGATGCGAGTGCAGGAAGAAGGCAGGCTGGACGAGTGGTGCGCCGACAACCTGCAATGGCTGTACCGCATTTTCGGACGGGAGAACACCGTATCGGCAGTGCTTCACATGGACGAACACACGCCGCACATCCACGCCACAGTCGTGCCGATTGTGACGGGCGAACGCAGAAAGGCAAGGAAGAAGCGAGCGGATAGCAAACGCCAATACCGAAAGAAAGCCGACACCGTGCGCCTGTGCGCCGATGACGTGCTGACACGTGAGAAACTCGTTTCCTATCACGACAGCTATGCAAAGGCTATGGCGAAATACGGTTTGCAGCGTGGCATACGTGGTTCGGAGGCACGCCACGTCACCACTGCCCAATACTACCGTGACCTGAAACGCCGGACAGGGGAACTGGAAGCCAACGTGCAGCAGTTGCAGACGGAACAACGGCAGGCAGAGCAACAGCTTGATGATGTGAGGAAAGAAATCAAGTCGGAGAAGCTGGAAGCCGCCAAGACGGAAGCCAAGACCGCACTCGTGGCAAAGGTGGGTTCTCTTTTCGGCAGCAATAAGTTGAAAGTGGAAAGGGAGGAATTGCAACAACACATATCAGCACTTGAAAATCAGAACGAAGAATTGGTACGGCATATAGAAACAATGGAGCGTAAACATAGGGAAGAACGCGCCAAGTTCAACGAGTATATGGACAAGATACAGCGGTACTTCCCTTATGTGGAGAAGTTATTACCACTGATAGACTTTTGCCGAAATACTTTGAATTTCTCTGAAAGGGTAGTCCAAGAGTTGTGCAAGTTGAAGAAAGTTAGTTTGAAAGGGGATTTCTATTCTCCAGAGTTCAACAGAAAGTTCCGTGACGAGAATGCGGCTTTTTTGTTTGGAGAGGACAAGAACAGAAAAGGACACTACCACATATATGTGAATGACATTCCGCTTGTGCAATGGTTCAGGCAGAAAGCGAATGAATGGAGAAACGGTTTGGGCATTTCCCCTACAAAACAGGATAAAGGGCTGAATATATAGGATGTGCTCAAAAAAACAGTACAAAGAAAATTATCCGCTGATAATGAATTATCATCAAAAACAAGTATTTTTGTATTAAACAAAAAACAATGTATGGATATAATCAATATAAGAATGAATACACCGACATTAAAGACAGAGCGTCTGATTTTAAGGAAATTCACGAAAAAAGATATTGAAGCTCTCTTTCTGATACTAAAGGATGAAGAAACAAACAAGTTTCTGCCTTGGTATCCTGTGAAAGACATTGGCGAAACCGAGCGTTTCTATGAGGAAAGGTATGCGGCAAAATACGGACAGCCGCAGGCATACGCCTACGCCATCTGCCTGAAAAGTGATGATTTCCCGATAGGCTATATAAAAGTCGATATGGAAGAACACCACGATTTCGGTTACGGACTTCGCAGGGAGTTTTGGCATAGGGGAATAGCGACCGAAGCAGGCGAAGCCGTTATCGAGCAAGTGCGAAAAGACGGTCTGCCCTACATCACGGCTACGCACGACAGGGACAATCCAAGAAGCGGAAATGTGATGCGCAAAGTCGGCATGGTGTATCGCTATTCCTATGAAGAACTATGGCAGCCCAAGAACTTCCCCGTGATATTCAGGATGTATCAGTTGAACCTAAACGGCGACAAGGACTTCGTGTACAGGAAATATTGGGATGAATCCGACAAGCATTTCATAGAAGAATTGTAACTCCAGATACAAGGTGTGTTGCTCCAGCAGGACAGACGATTGCTGTTTGTATGTTGATATGCCAATGAAAAGAAAGTGGACGGAAAGAAAGATATGATTTATTCTTCTTATCTGCTCTCTTTTTTATACATTTGCATCTGTAAGAGTTACTTGAACAAGTAAAGTAGAGCAAACCGCAGCAATACGGACAGTTGCTAAATCATTACCCAATAAAGAGGTAATCTTTCTAATCTTCTTTATTATAAGAGGTTATAAGTCATATACAGATTTACGTAAAAAACTTTGATTATGATATGAAGTTGATGAAGAAATAAAACAGATCGGGCTTTTTATCGTTGGATTATAATCCATATCACCAGGAATTTT
>CEAH01059163.1_pt1 | contig 9819 bp, 9 predicted proteins | sample 557571 | NCBI WGS metagenome assembly CEAH01 (sample SAMEA3182092, study PRJEB8094) | gut metagenome | biome: human; feature: gut; material: Stool; isolation source: human stools | place: Canada | collected 2013-11-25
TCGCCGCCGCTCTGGTAGGTATCCAGCGCCAGATTGTACAGGGTGGGGATGGCGCTGGCCAGCCCGCCGATCTGCTGCTGATAGGCCTGCTGCGCCGCACTGGTGGCATAGCTGGAACCATATCCGCCGGTCAGGGCAGCAGCCTGTGCCGCCGCGTCCGCGCTGGCATTGTGGGCGTTCTGGGTATACAGCTGCTCGTACTGGCGGTAAAGCGGGTCACGGGTGTAGCTGTACTGAAAATTCTCCCGTTCCAGCAGCTGTCCCAGCAGGCTGTTGATCTTATCCTGATAGCTGCTCTGGTAGTCTGCGGGGCGGTTCTGCTGCCACTGCTTCAGGGCGTCGGCCGCATCGGTCACCTGCTGACCGGGGCGGTAGCTGGCGTTTGCCATGGCCTTTTCCACATCGGCGCGGCTGTTCAGCCCCTCGGCGCTGTAAGTGGACTGCGCGGCGGGCTGTGCCTGCGTTTGCACCTCCGGCTGCAGCAGTTCCTCCTTCTTTTTGGATGCCATATAATTCTCCTTTCGTTCTTATAATCCCTGCAGCTTGCTGCGCAGGGTGTCGGACATATTTTCCGTATCCAGATTGGTCAGTACATACTGCAGCTGCTCCTGCATCTGGTACAGATAGCTGCGCAGTGCCCGGGCATCCTCCGGGTCCATGTGATCGCTGAACTTGGGCAGGCCCAGCTTGCTCAAGCCGTTCATGCTTGCCATGAGGCATCCTCCTCCCATAATTTTCCCTTTGCCGGGGCGATGGTGCGCACAAGTCCGCGCAGGGTGATCTGCCCTTTGCCGCGCAGCCGCAGCCGCAGCGACCCGCACCGCCGGGGTACAAAGGGCAGGTCATAGCTGCGGCGGCTGCCTTGGGCGGCAAGGGAGGCCACTGTCTCCCACGCGCCGCCGTCATAGCTCACCGCCACTTCTACTGTGCTGGTGCACTCGGCGTCCAGCCGCAAAGTCAGCCGGGAGAGATACCGCTGCTCGGTGCCGTCCAGCCCCACATCGCCGGTAACCAGCTCAAAGGGGATGTCCGTTTCCACGCCGTCGGTGCTCTGCCAGTCCGGCTCGCGGGTGGGGTCTGCCGCCCACAGCGCCTGTCCGTCCCACAGATAAAGCTGCCCGCCGGTGCTGGTCATATCGCAGGAGCAGACGTCCTCCTCGCTCCACAACCCCTTCTCGGTATCGTAGACCAGCAGACGTGCACTCTCCCGGGAGATGTGCAGGTAGTACCGGCCATCCAGCGCGCCGCCCACGGCGCTTTGCACGTTGGAAAGCTTTGCGGCGTCCAGCGCGCCGGACACCTTGGTGGGCAGACTGCCGTCCCACGCCATAACACCGTCCGGCGAGAGATAATACAACGTCTCGTTCAGCACGCACAGGCTGCGGGCGGCGTTTTTGGCTACGCCCCGGCAGCGCAGGCTGGAAAGCTGAAAATCCGAAGGCTTGGAGCCGTACAGCTTGTGCAGGGTATTCTCTTTAAAGAACAGAGCATAGCCCATGCAGGAAGCTGCCCCGGTAAAGGCACCGTCGCTGCCCACGGTGACGGCGTAGCTGTCCGCGGCAATGCCCCGGTAGCTGAACCAGTTGGTGGGGTCGCCCAGCTTGCAGCCGTAGATAACGTTTTCTTTGCTGTTGCAGCCCCACACCCGGTTGTCACACTCGGTCACAAAATCCAGTTCCGGCACCCGGCGCTCCATGGATACCGTCTGCGCAGCTTCCACACTGCGGTGCTGTTTGCCGTCCATGCTCTGCCACTGGGCGGCGGCGGCGTTCTGCACCAGTGTGCCGTAGAAATACTCGCCCTGTGGGGTGCAGCGCACCCGCAGCCAGTCCTCGCCCACGTCATACACGATTTGGTCTCCGTTCAGCTTCGGGCTCTGCCCCGCCGCCTCGGCGGCTGCGCCCTGCACAGTCACGGTGTCCCACTGCCGGAACAGCTTGCCCAGCCCTGCCGCCGTGATGCGGCAGTATTCCAGCGGGACGGCTGCCCAGCTGCCGGAGTTTTTGCTGTACATCTCCAGCGTGCTGTTGTACCGCCACGGATGGTCGGCATCCTCTACCTTTAAAAACAGCTGCCCGTCTGCCGGTTCGGCGGGCTCCTCCCGGCCAAAGGCCTCCACCTGATAGGTCTTGCCTGCGGCATCACAGGGGGCAAAGGTCACGCTTTTGCCCGCCGCCGTCCACAGTGCCCCCAGTGCGGCAACGCTGCCGTCTGCCGTATCAAAGGCCAGCTTGTCCGGGAAGATCAGAATCTTTGTGCCGATGCCCACCAGCGCCTTGCGGCCGTCGGTCACAGCGTCCGGCTTCGTCACCGCCGGGGCGGCGGCATCGTCCGGGGTATAAACGACATCCCGTCCGCAGACGGTCAGCAGACCGTTCAGGTGATACATCCCGTTCAGCCCGGTCAGTGCCCGCAGTCTGCGGCGCGGGGTGCGGGTGCTCAGTGCGGGGAAATCCCGGGTGGAAAAGTTCACTCCGGCGCTGTACTCTGCTTCCGAACAGCCGTAGGTCTCGTTCAGGCCGCCAAAGGCCCGCAGCAGCTGCCGGGTGTTGGCAAGCCGTATTCTGTCTGCCAGTACCATCACCTCACCTCCTTACCAGCGCCACTGCGCCCGGCTGCGGGGCGGGTAGTTCTGCCGCAGCCAGACCGCCAACTCTGCGTACAGAGCGTTGTACTGTGCCTGCTCCCCGGCGTAGCGGTCGGTCTCGCCCAAGGCGGCATCCATCTGCGCACACAGCAGGTGCGGGTACAGGGCATCAAAGGGCGGCGGTGCCAGCAGCGTCTGGTCATCCTGTACCGGCTGCTCCCACGGACGGTCTGCGCCCACGGCGTCAAACGCCCCGGCGGCGGCGCGGTCAAACAGCTTTGTGCGCAGCAATGCGTCCGCCTCCCGCAGCCATTGCAGCCGGGTCTCGGTTTCAATGCGGCAGTTTGGGCGCAGCTGCTCGGCACGCTCCAAAGCCTCTCCTATGGTCATCTCATCACATCCTTTTTATAAAAAGCCCGGCCGGGGGCATTTCTCCCAGCCGGGCAGCGCTTATTTTACTGCGCCGCGTTCTCCGCAGCGGCAATGCGGGCAGCGGTCAGCTCGTCCTGACGCTGGCTGTGCTCCAGCACCTCGGCCACAGCAGGCGGCACCTCCACTTCCACGCCACGGCGGATCTTGTAGTTCACGCCGTTGACGCTGACGAACAGATCACCCTTGTAGCGGCTGTTGTCCTTGAACAGCCGGATGCGCACGTTCTTTTCAGCCATGGGCACCTCCTTAGTTGGCGGCAGCGGTGGCAGAGTAGCTGGACACGCTCTCGATGCGCACCATGTACTGCTCCACCAGACGCTCGGCGGCGCGCATACCCTTCCAGCCCACAGAGGCGCGCTGGTTCAGCGGGTCGTCACCGTAGCCCAGCTGCTTGACGATGTGTTCCAGACCGCCGCCCTCCAGCTCGGTCACGCCGTAGGCGTGGGCGCCCAGCACCAGCGTACCGAACACCGCAAGACCCGCCGGGCAGGTGTCGTCCTTCCAGATCTTGGCCTCGCTGGTCTCGATAAAGCGGATGTTGCCCAGCTTGCCGATCTCGCCGCGGAACATGGTGTCGGGGTCGGCGTACTTGTGCACCTCCATGAACTCCTTGCAGGTCTTGAGGTCATAGGCCGCATAGGGGTGGATGATGGCAACGTAGCTGTCGCCGATGGGGTCAGCGTTCATCGCCCCCAGCTGCGCTGCCGCCTGAAAGAACAGCTTCGGGGTCAGGGTGCAGCTCTTGTCCAGCGCCTTGCGGCTGGTAACGGCGGTCTCGGCACCGTCTGCGCCAAGCTTGGGGGCGTAGATGACATTGGTGCCGCCCGCCAGCACATCGCGGGTGATGCTGTCCATGGTGCGGCCAGCCTGACTTGCCAGCACGCGGGTAGCCTGCACCACGTTGTTGTCGATGGCGGTCATCTGCAGCACATCGGTCAGCGGGGTCCAGCCGCCGTACTGGTGCAGGTCGCTGGTGATGCTGGTCACGTTCAGGGCCTGACCGTTGGGGGTAACGCCCTCGGTCAGCGGGGTGCTGGCCTTGGGCAGGCTGTCGTACTTGCGGAACTCGATGGTCTTGCCGCCGTTCTGGGGCACAGGGTAGTAATCCGCAAACTGGTCGTGCACAAGGCGCGGCTCTGCCTGATCGATCAGGCGCTTCTCGTAAAAGGTCTTCATCTCCACCGACATGGTGCCGGTGGTGTTGGTCTGCGCGTCCGCAAACAGCTGGATGTTAAAATTCATCATGCTTTTTTCCTTTCTCCTGTCAGGTTAAAGTTCGATCTGTGCACCGTGCAGCACACGGCGCTCCAAAGCTTCCCGCTGGGCGCGGGTCATGGCGGCTACGTCCGGCCGTACCGAGGCGGCTGCGCCGGGGCGCAGGCCGTTTTCCAGCGGACGCGCAGCGCGCTGCTGCACCCGCTCCACTACCCCCTGCTCCACGATCTGTGCCGTGGTGCGCAGGGCATCCTCGTAGTGGGCAAGGCGGTAGGCGTCCTGCACCCGCATGCCGGGCAGCTGCATCAGACGGCGCATCTCCGGGTTCTTCAGCTCTGCTTTCAGGTCAAAGCCCGGCTGGCTGCGGCGCATGGCCGCTTCCTCTGCCGCCCAACGGGCGTGCAGACTGTGCACCGTGTTCTGCACCGGCAGCGGCAGGGGCGGCAGCGCCGGGCGCTCAGCCTGTGCGGGTATTTCCGGCTGCGGCTCCGGCTCTGCCGGGGTCTGCTGAGGCACCTCCGGCTGCGCAGCGGGGGCTTCCGGCTTCAGGGTGCCCGCAGCCACTGCCTGCCGGGTCTGCTCCGGGCTCAGCGCGGGGGCGGCTTCCCCCTCCGCAAACAGCTGCAAGTCCATCATGCTCTGCTGTCCGCTGCGGCTCACATCCGCAAAGCGCAGATTGTCCGGGTAACGTTCTGCCAACAGGGTAAAGCCTGCCTTGGCCAGTTCAAACGCACCCTGCACCCACGGCGCTACCGGTGCCTGTGCCGCCACGGCAAGGCGCGGGCCCTCCGGCTCGTCCCAGGCATCGCTGCGGGCGCTCTCCTCCCCTGCCAGCAGGTACACCAGCGCCTGCATCAGGGTGCTTGCGCCAGCGCATACGATATCCTGCTCGGCGGGCGCGTAGCCCGCGTGACCGGCGGCTTCCAGCCGCAGGCTCAGCCCCTTGGGGCCGTCCAGCTCGCTGTAACATACCTTGATCATCTCACTTCACCTCCTTTCCGTTCCAGTTCATGGCGCGGGCAGCCGCCGCCACCGGCAGCTGTGCCGTCAGACTGGCGGTGCCCTGCGCCGTTTGGGTGCCGCTGGGCTGCTGCGCAAGAGCGGCGGTCAGTCTTGCCATCTGCCCCTGCAGCTGCACCAGCTGCTGCGCCAGCGTGCCGTTCTGCCGCACCCGGGCGCGCACCTTTTCCACCCCTTCAAAGTCCATCATCTCCAGCGCCGCAAGGGCAGCATCCGCGTTGGCGGGGTTGAAAAAGCCCAGCTTGTAGCACTCTTTGGCGGTCTCGTTTTGGGACAGGCGGCTGAAGGTGCTCTTTTTGGCGGCGCTGACCACGATGTCAAAGACAGGCTCCCGGCTGCCCAGCTCCACCCCGCCCACGGCGGGCACGGGCTTTGCGCGCAGCCCCTGCGCCGAGAAGGGCACGAACTCGCTCTCGCCGCGCTGCCCGGTGATGCGGAACACCCGCTGCTCGTCGTAGAACTGCCGCATCAGCTCAATGATGAGGTAGCACTGCCTTGCAAAGGCGCGGTAGGCGCTCTTGAGCATATCCCGGCTCAGCTTGCTGCCTGCCTCCTGCAAGGCAGCGATGGCGCTGGCGGCGGTCACGCCGCCAGTGGTGCCGCCCTGCGTCAGGTCGCGGTTGCCGCTGATCTCCTTCAGCTCCTCGATGCGGCTGTTGCGGTAGCTCAGGCTGTTGCCCTGCAGGCCCGCCGTTTGCAGCGGACGGAAGCTGTCCTCGTTCAGGCGGCCCACAACGTGCACGATGTCCCGGCTCAGGTCGGCCAGTTCTTCCTCGTTCACCCCGGCGGTATCGCTGAGCACATACCGCTGGCGGGAGGCCAGCAGCACGTTCTCATCCATGGCGTGGTTCATCTTATCAATGGCATTCTGGCAGTCCTTCATCACGTCGATGTAGCCGAACCCGGCGGGAGAATCCTCCTCCACGAACAACGGGTCGAACACAAAGGGGTACTTGCCGTGGTCGTACAATCCGCGCGCCGCCAGCGCCGGGTCGTTCTGGCTGGCATACAGCACCACGCCGTTGCACAGCTTGCAGTAGTGCAGCCGCAATTTGCCGTTCTCGTCCGGACGCTTATAGTACCAGTCCACCACCACGCTCTTGTTGGCGGTGGTCTGGCCGTCCTCGTGGATGTACCGGGGCACGTCCACCACACCGGCGGCGTGCCCTGCCAGCTGCGGATACTGCGCGGTCAGCCGAGCGGTGTCCTCCAAACTGAGGTGGAACAGATCCGGCGAGTCCTGAATATCCTGCACGCCCGGCTCCCAGTAGAGCATGAGCAGGTTGACACTGCGCACCGCAATGTCGCCCAGCCCGCCGCGTGCCGCCGGATCCCAGAAGATGCCGGTAACACCGGTACCCTGCTTGAGCTTGCGCCACCAGACATCGCTGTACACCTGCTCGTAATCCGCCTGCTCCAGCACCACCGGCAGCACGCTGGAAAGTGCCTGCGCTGTGGCTTGGTCGTCTGCCGCCCGGGGCAGCACCATAGGCTCGGGGTAGTTGTCCATGGCGTCGGCGTGCTTGTTGGCGATGCTGTTGAACAGCCATCCGCTGGAGGGCTGCGCCTTGCCGGGCATCAGCGGGTCGCGGTAGTTTTTCCAGTGTCCCATGCGGAACCACAGTTCGTTATCGATCAGGCGCTTGTCCAGCGCCGCCTTGCCCGCCTTGTAGCGCTGCAGCGTCTGCAATGCAGCCGCCGCCTCTGCCGCGCCGATGGGCAGGCTCTCTGCTCTTGTATCTTCCATAATCTTTCCTTTCTGTCCTGTTTTTCAGATGCGGTAGAACCGCGCCTGCCGGTGCAGCTCCAGCGGGTCATCCGGCCTTGGCGGCGTGGCAGAAGCCTCGGGCGGGCTGATGGGATGCTCCATCAGCACATAGCGGCACTCGTCGTAGATGTGATCCTCCTGCCGGGTATCGATATCCTCCACATTGCTCTCGTCATACACAAGGTTTGGCAGGGTGCGGATAAAATGCTTGCAGCTGCTGAACACCTGCAGCATCGGCCGTCCGTCCGGCGCAAACCGCAGCCGGTAGTGGAACTGCATCTTGCCCGCCAGCCGGGTGTGATCTCCGGGCTGCCAGTGCAAAAAATGCGGACTGCGCTCCATCATGGCCGCAATGCTCTCGCCCCGGCTCTCGTCAAAGATGGCGGGGTCTGCCACTCCGTGGATCACCCTGCCCCGCAGCAGCGGGTCATTCTGCTCGGCCTCCCGGATTCGCTTGGCCTGCTCCACCGGGTCGATGCGCAGGCCCTCGTTGGGACGTCCGGTGCAGCCGTACAGTTCCTTGATGCGGTACAGCCGCCCCTCCTCGTCCACCGCATACCACCCCACCGAAAAGGGCTTGGAAAAACCGAAGTCGTACCCGCGCCAGATGGGCCAGTGCTTGGGGATGGCAAAGGGCGCGATGACGTGGGTCCAGCGCTGGTCCTGATAATGCGCCGGGTCGTTGCGCCATTCGGTGAACACCTGCCCGGAAAAGCTGTCCCAGCTGCCGTAGAGCAGTGCCTGCTTTTCCGCCTCCGGCAGGCTGGCAAGGCTTGCCAGATACCCGGGGTCGTTGGCCAGCAGGGCAGGGTTATCAAACACGCTGGACGGGATGAACACCCGCGCCCGCTCCATCTGCTGGTCGGTGCCGTCCGGCAGGCGCACCGTGACGGTTTCCACAATGGGGGTGCCGGGCGGGGCAGGCGTGATGAACCGCGCCTTCACCCAGCCGTGACCGATGCCGCCGGGGTTGGTGGTGGCACGCATATACACCCGGGTGCCCGGCCCGGTGGGGCGGTTGCGGCTCATCATGTAGCTGTACTCGTCCCACTCAAAGTGGGTCAGCTCGTCAAAGCCGATAAAATCGTAGGCTTTGCCCTGATAGTTGGTGCGGTCCTTGGTGTACTGCATGGAGCCAAACCAGATCTTCGCCCCGCTGGGAAAGACCCATACATGGGAAGTGGCGTTGTACTGCGCCTCCGGGAAAGCCCGGCGGTAGTACATCTGGCTCTTATCCACAAGGTCGGAAAGCTGTGGGTAGGTCTTGCGCAGGATCAGCGCCCGGTAATGCGGGATGTGCACCTGCCGCAACGCCTCGATCAGCAGTGCATCGCTTTTGCCGCCGCCTGCCGCGCCGCCGTACAGTGCCTCCGGCTCCGGTCTGCGCATAAATTCCAGCTGCCGGGGCTGTGGCTTCCACACAATGACTGCACGCTCCGTCCTGCTCATGCCTTTTCCTCCTGTTCCACCGGCGGCAGCAGCACCACGCCGCACTCTGTCCCTTCCAGTTCTGTGCCCTGATCGTTCAGGGTCTTTACCACGCCCGCCAGATCCTTGAGCACAGCGGTGGCTTCCTTCAGCCCCTTCATCATCCCGGGGTCGGGGGTGTTTTCCCGCCGGGCGGCCTTCTGACGCTCATTCAGCTCCTTTACCTCCTGCGCCAGCAGGGTGCTCAGGGTGTCGGCGGCGCGGTTCAGGCTCTTCAGCCCGGCGGCGGGCTTTGTCTGCCCCATGATGTTCTTCCTCCTTTCGTCCGGTGTCCCGGGCTCTGTACACAGGATATCACCCGCCCGCTTTGCCCGACAGTGTGCACTTTTGCAGAGCCATTGGGTATTTTTGCACACGCATTATCCGAATGGTATATTTTGCATTTTCAAGGTACAACGCAGCTGCGTCAGATTTATTTTCCCGGCTGGTGCGGCACGCAAAAAACGTCCGCTTGTATTTCGGACACCTCCCACAAAAACGTTCGCTGCGTCCCGCACGCCCTATCACTATAAAGGTACAGCGGCGCCGTACCCCAAGGTCGCAGCACCACCCCCACCCGGGGAGCAGAGCTTTTCTCGACCTGTGTTGTTTTTCTCGCTAGGCAAGGCTGTATAAAAGGCGTTTTCTTTCCGCTGCGTAGTATCCCTGAAAATATCTTTCAAGAAATGTATCGCCCATTTTCGCGCTTTTTTAGCAACCATGCAACATTCAGTCATGTTCGCGGACGTTTTTTTACATACCTGCATCATATTTGTATGTTGGTTGCATCGGCATGAAAAATTGTGATAATTCGCGAAAAGATTTTGTAACCTTTGGTCCGCTTTTGTAGAAACGTAACAAAACATTTGCACCAATATTGTGAACTTATTCTCTTGCGGAACACCCCCATACAAGGGTATAATACTGTCAGGGATTACGGACGTATGCGACAAATGCGTCTGTGAATATGCTGTGACACACAAATGAAGGAGATTACTATTATGAAAATGATTTCTCGTCGCGACTTCCTGAAGGCTTCCGCTGTTGTGGGCGCTACCGCTGCTATGACCGCTTGCACCAGCACCACTGCTTCCACCAGCACCGCTGCTTCCAGCGTTGCTTCTTCCACCGCTGCTTCTGCCGCTGCTACCAACGGCTCTGCCAACATCGGCGTCTGCATCTATCAGTTTGCTGATAACTTCATGACCCTGTACCGCTCCGATCTGGAAGGCTACCTGAAGGATATGGGCTACTCCGTCACCATCATGGACGGCAAGAACGACCAGAACACCCAGACCGAGCAGATCAACACCTTCCTGCAGCAGGGCGT